>Ga0209119_1002129_pt1 | contig 18493 bp, 20 predicted proteins | sample COG_03_FD_184747 | JGI IMG/M metagenome (GOLD analysis project Ga0209119, IMG submission 184747) | Pelagic Microbial community sample from North Sea - COGITO 998_met_03 (SPAdes) (version 2) | ecosystem: Environmental > Aquatic > Marine > Neritic zone/Coastal water | place: Helgoland, sampling... | reverse complement strand
GATCTTATCCGATCGCATCGTGATGATGACCAACGGGCCGGCCGCGACCGTCGGCGAAGTTCTCACCATCGAGCTGGAGAGGCCCAGGAACCGACTGGCGCTGGCCGATGATCCGATCTATAACCGCTACCGTTCGGAAGTGTTACGCTTCTTGTATGAGAAGCAACGCAAGGTAGCCGATATCGGCGACGCTAAGCTGGACAGGATAGAACCTGAGGGCAAACGCGCGGTTGCCTAGATACAAAGGGTTTAGGAATAGCAGGGAATAGCAGGAATCATAATAGCGTAAAATGAAAAACGCCTCGAATGAGGCGTTTTTTATGGGCTGAACTAAGGCTCGCAGTGCCCCTAGGGGCATTATAGTCAGGTTTAGGGTTCATCCCTGACCAATGCGCCTAACCTTAAGACAAGATATGAGAGGACGACTGCTGCCGTCCTGGGCTTATCATTAGGTCTCGCCCATAAAAAAACCAACCCGAAGGTTGGTCTTATGTTCTAGGTTTCAGACGAGTCTGAACTTAGAAAGAGTACTTAGCACCCAATGTAACGCTGTTAGTCGCGTCACCTTGCATGGCGTAATCACCGTAGTAAGAAACACCAGAAGCAGCAGAGTAAGTCGCGTTCAACTCGATCAAAGCGTCAGAAGCTGTAGCAGCATCGAACTCTCCGAGGGTAACGTCTGCAGAGTAAGCCATCAGGCCAGCAGAGTAACCCAAACCAGCAGTCACTTCATCGCCAGCGTCAGCAAGTGTAGTCATCTTGTAACCGGCAGACAATGTGATCACGTCAATAGCGTAAGAAACACCACCGAACATCTCTTCGTCGTCTGTAGTCTCGGTGCTAGGCTCCAAGTAACCAACAGTCAGAGTCGCGCCGGCAACTGTAGTAGTCGCGTTAACCGCATAATCTGTATCAGTAGCGCCAGCAGTGTCGCTAGTGTAGTTCAGTGCAGCCATAACGGTTGCGATATCAGCGCTGTAAGTTGCAGCAGCACCGACAAACATCGGCGCGTCTAAGCCCAGTTCAGAACCGAGTGCACTAGCCTTCATTTGGCCTTCAACAACATAGGCCAAAGAACCAGCAGCACCAGCGTATTGAGCAGAAGCAATGATAGAAGTACCAGTTGTGTTGGCTTCATCGCCACCCAACTGAACAGTAACGCCTTCAGCTGCGACATAACGGAAGGCAATTCCGTCTTCCATGTCGTCATCACCGGCCATAGTAACAGAGGCATCGATGTATTCATCAGTAGACATAAGCCCGCCAACCTGACCGAAGGACAGGTTGCCGTCAGTAACGACTAAGTCGCCCAGAGTAGCAGTAACACCAGTATCTTCGTCAGACTCAATACCTAAAGAGCCAGAAAAAGGACCGTTTGTTACAGCAACTTCCATAGAGATGCCATATAGGAAGTCATCATCATCGTTCAAATCTACGTCGAAAGTAGAATCAAGAGGAGTCAGAACTTCGGTAGCGCCAGCCATGTTATAAATAACACGAGCATCCAGAGCACCGGAAAAAGTTGTAGTTGTTTCTGTATCAGCCGCAAGTGCTTGACCAGAGATAGCAGCAGCGAGAGCAGTAACTGCAAAAATAGCTTTCATTAGATTCCCCTATTTTTATTATCAAACCTGGTTAAAAGACCAGAGTAATTGATAGGATTTGTAATTCGGAATGAATTACTTTTCCTTGTTATCGTTAACCCTGCATACAATTATCTCAAAAAGCATGCGGTGTCAAAACGTTACTGTGACAAACTAACTAACTAAGATGTCATCTATATTATGATAGGCGATTCTCATCGGCTGGGTAGAAGACTTCTTGTCATTTATTTTTATCCCAGGGCTGGCCGGTGAGCCGAACAGCCATCGCCAACTATAAAAACAGAGCGGCACGGTCCGGTCAACCCCTTTTTTCGCCCTAAGGCCCAGTATTTAAGCTTTTCCCCCCGATCGAATCCCACCTTGATCAAAATCAACTCATGTAGACTGTCATTTTGAATGACTAACTAGCTTTTCAGGTCGAAATCAACACTTTGAGCAAAATGGCCTTATTGGTAGTAGAGTCTTAACAGTTGGCCATAAGTTGTTCAATTTTGGTGCTTTTATGATCAACAATCAACCTAACTGGCCGGCCCGACCCCCTAAGTATAGTCGAACCTTCCGCCCTAACTCCAACTGGCAGGGGAAAATTTCCGGTGCCTAACGAAAACCTAGGACATCTTCCATGTTATACAGGCCCGATTTGTCCTGATCGGCTAACCATTGAGCCGCTTTGAGCGCCCCGCGCGCGAAGGTTTGGCGACTGCTAGCCTTATGGCTGATTTCCAAGCGCTCGCCCTCGGCGGCAAACAACACAGTATGCTCACCGACTGTGTCACCGCCACGTAAGGACGCGAAGCCGATGGTGCCAGGGGCTCGTGCGCCAACTTGACCGGCGCGATCGGTAACCGCTAAGGCTTGCAACGGCTGGCCCAGCGCCTCGGCGACGGCCTCGCCCATCATCAGAGCGGTACCGCTGGGCGCATCGACCTTATGGCGGTGGTGCGCCTCGATAATCTCGATATCGCTGTCCGCACCCATGACTCGGGTTGCCAGGCGCAGTAGTTGCAGTGACAGGTTAACGCCCACCGAGTAGTTGCCGGCATAGACCACGGCTAGTCGATCAGCATAGCTATTCATCTCGATCAGTTGCTCGGCGTTAAAACCGGTGGTGCCAATCACCACACCTGAGCGATGCTTAAGGGCTGCCGCGAGATTGTCCAGCGTGGCCTGTGGCGCGGTAAAGTCAATTAGAATGGTGTCGGAGGCGAGTAGGCTGGACAAATCACTACTGAGCGCGATATCCAGTCGCCCACGGCCGATTAGTTCACCGACATCCGCGCCAATCAGGCTAGAATCGGCCTTAACCACGGCGCCGACCAATTGCAGCTGCGGATTGTCCAAGACCGCACTCAGAAGCGCTCGGCCCATACGGCCGTCGGCCCCGGTGATAATGATTTTTTGCATCTGTGGCTCTCTCGTTAGTTAACGGCTGTGAGTATAGGGAACATTCGGTTCAAAAAAAAAGGCCTAACAGCGCCATTGGTGCACTATTAAGCCTTTTCACCAGCCTCTTTTCGATCAGAGACCCTGGTTGGGTGGCACTGACAGGCCTAGACCTCGTCGAAGAACTTCTTCACCCCGTCAAACCAGCCCTTGCTGCGCGGTGAGTGTTTCTTGCCCTCGAGACTTTGCTGCAACTCTTGCAACAATTCCTTTTGCCGAGCCGTCAAATGCACGGGCGTTTCGATCACCACACGGCACATCAGGTCGCCAACGGCTTGGCCGCGAACTGGCTTAACGCCCTTGCCGCGCAAACGGAAGAGTTTACCGGTCTGAGTTTCGTGCGGAATCTTCAGCTTAACCCGACCCTCTAGGGTCGGCACTTCCAATTCGCCACCCAAGGCGGCTTCGGTCATGCTGATAGGCACTTCACAATAGAGATTGGCCCCGTCGCGCTCGAAGATTTCATGCTGCTTCACATGCACTTCAACATAGAGATCCCCGGCCGGTCCGCCGTGACGACCGGCTTCGCCTTCACCGGAGAGGCGAATGCGATCACCGGTGTCGACGCCCGGTGGTACCTTGACGTTGAGGGTTTTCGTCTCTTCTTTAACGCCACGACCGTAACACCCGGTACAGGGGTCCTTGATGATCTTGCCAGCACCGGAGCAGGCCGGGCAGGTTTGCTGCACGGCGAAGAAGCCCTGCTGCATGCGCACCTGGCCCGAACCACCACATGTGGTGCAGCCGATCGGCGAGGTGCCCTTCTTGGCACCAGAACCGGCGCAAATACCACAATTGGCCAGCGATGGAATCCGGATAGTCTTTTCGATGCCGCGAACGGCCTCTTCCAGAGTGAGTTCCATATTGTATTTTAGGTCTGAGCCACGCTGTACTGACGATCGCCCGCGACCGCCACTGCCGCCGAATATATCGCCAAAGACATCGCCAAAGATATCGCTGAAACCGCCCGCACCCTGACCGCCCTGACCGGCTTGGCCGTTGACACCAGCATGGCCGAACTGGTCGTAGGCCTGTCGTTTCTGGCTGTCGGACAAGACCTCATAGGCCTCATTGATCTCTTTGAATTTGCCTTCAGACTCTTTGTCGTCCGGGTTCCGATCGGGATGAAATTTCATCGCCATACGACGATAAGCCTTCTTGATTTCCTTTTCGTCGGTACCCTTGGCTACACCCAGAATCTCGTAATAGTCGCGCTGTGACATAATGCTGATTGCCTTACTCAATACAAAAACGCGGGTCGATGACCCGCGATTTAACCATCCTGTATCAGCCTAGAAGCGGCACGCTAAGGTGCGCCCGGTCGGCCGGTTATCGGGATATCACTTACTTATCTTTAACTTCTTCAAACTCTGCATCCACTGCGTCGTCAGCACTTTCGGCAGATGCATCGGCACCGGCTTCGGGTCCTGCACCGGCTTCTTGAGCGGCGTCGGCATAGATTTTCTGTGAAAATGCAGAAGAGGCTTCGCTCAGGGCTTCTACAGCCTTGTCGATCGCTTCCTTGTCTTCATCCTTAATGGCAGCTTCTACCGCGACACAGGCCGCTTCGATGCTTTCTTTCTCTTCGTCCGTGGCCTTGTCACCATTTTCTTTCAGTGACTTGCGCGTGGCATGAACCAGGCCATCGGCGGTGTTACGCGCTTGGGCAAGTTGTTCAAACTTCAGGTCTTCTTCGGCATTGGCTTCGGCGTCTTTAATCATCTGATCGATTTCTTCATCGGACAGACCGGAGTTGGCCTTGATGATGATCGATTGCTCCTTGCCGGTGCCCTTGTCTTTAGCCGAGACGTTCAGGATGCCGTTGGCGTCCAGGTCAAAGCTCACTTCAATCTGTGGTACACCGCGTGGTGACGGCGGAATATCGGCAAGGTCAAAACGCCCCAGGGATTTATTCTGACCGGCCATCTTACGCTCACCCTGCAGCACGTGAATGGTCACGGCGGCCTGGTTATCGTCTGCAGTAGAGAAGGTCTGGCTCTTCTTAGTTGGGATGGTGGTGTTCTTGTCGATCAGCGGCGTTAAGACACCACCCATGGTTTCAATACCCAGGGTTAATGGCGTCACGTCTAACAACAATACATCTTTCACTTCACCCGACAGAACGGCGCCCTGAATGGCTGCGCCAACAGCAACGGCTTCATCTGGGTTAACATCTTTGCGCGGCTCTTTACCGAAGAATTCAGCAACCTTGGCTTGGACCATCGGCATACGCGTTTGGCCACCCACCAGAATAACTTCATCGATATCGGAGATATCGTGGTCGGCATCCTTCAGAGCGATGCGAACCGGCTCTAATGAGCGTTCGATCAAGTCTTCAACCAGTGATTCCAGCTTGGCGCGGGTGACCTTGACATTTAAGTGCTTCGGGCCACTGGCATCGGCGGTGATGTACGGCAGGTTTACGTCGGTCTGCGCGGCAGAGGACAGTTCAACCTTAGCCTTCTCGCCAGCTTCTTTCAAACGTTGCATTGCCAGGGCGTCGCCTTTTAGATCGATACCCGACTCTTTCTTGAAGGTTTCAGCCAGGTAGTTAATCATGCGCATATCGAAGTCTTCGCCACCTAGGAAGGTGTCACCGTTGGTTGCCAGTACTTCAAACTGGTGCTCGCCATCGACTTCAGCAATTTCAATGATCGAGATATCGAAGGTACCGCCACCGAGGTCGTAGACCGCAATGACGCTGTCACCACGACGCTTGTCCATGCCGTATGCCAGTGCCGCAGCAGTAGGTTCGTTAATAATGCGTTTAACATCCAGACCGGCGATACGGCCAGCGTCTTTAGTGGCCTGACGCTGAGCGTCGTTAAAATAGGCCGGTACGGTGATAACCGCTTCACTGACAGATTCGCCCAGATAGTCTTCGGCCGTCTTCTTCATCTTCTTTAATATTTCGGCAGAAATCTGTGGTGGCGCTTTCTTGTCGCCCTTCACTTCAACCCACGCGTCACCGTTGTCGGCCTTGACGATCTTGTAGGGCACCATGGCGATGTCTTTTTGCACGACATCGTCTTCAAAGCGACGGCCAATCAAACGCTTTACCGCATAAACGGTGTTGGCGGGGTTGGTAACGGCTTGGCGCTTGGCAGACTGACCGACGAGGATTTCATCGTCATCTGTGTATGCAACGATCGATGGTGTGGTGCGATCGCCTTCAGAATTCTCGATAACTTTAGGCTTGCCGCCTTCCAGGACCGATACACACGAGTTGGTCGTGCCCAGGTCAATACCGATGATTTTGCCCATTCTAATTTACTCCGTAAAAGTTCGTTCTTGCGTGCTCAACGATATGTGAGCAATCAAATATATTTCAAGTCCTGACGCTGCGTAAATCAGGCTGTTTCATCAATCGTTTTGCTGGCAGCAGTGCCGCCCTTGCTGACCATCACCATGGCTGGGCGAATAAGCCGGCCATTGAGCAGATAGCCCTTTTGCATCACCGCTATCACGGTATTGGGTTCGACGTTCGGGTTTTCGACCATGGTCATTGCTTGGTGCAATTGTGGGTCAAAAGGATTGCCTTCCGGATCGATAGCTTCGATATTGAACTTAATAAAGAGGTCTTTCAGGCCCTTTAGGGTGAGATCGACCCCCTCTTTGAGCGATACCAGGTCGGCGCTCTCGCTTTCGCTCGATAACACCGCTCGTTCCAGATTGTCTGCCACCGCTAGCAGCTCGCGGGACAGTTTTTCCTGCCCGTACTTATGCGCGTTTTCGACATCTTTCTCGACCCGGCGACGCAGATTAGCCATTTCGGCTTCCGAGCGTAGGTACTGGTCGCGCATTTTGCTGGCTTCTTCTCGAGCAGCAGCTAATTGCACGACCAGATCACTCGACGCTTCGCTTTCGCTGGCCATCACGTCTTCCACCGTCACATCCTCAGGACTAACGGGCTCATTTACTGGCATTTCTTCAACTGACTTATCTTCACTGGTCATTGCTTACCCTATCCACTCAACACTGAACTTAACTGACGGCGGATTTAATTGGGGTTTACCCTTTCTTTTCAAGGGGGCTTTGCACGCTAGAACCAATAAAACTGTGTTAAAAACAGCAGTTCAAGGCTTTTTTAGTGTTCGCTGGTACAAACAACTTGATCGATAACCAGCTTAGCTGTATACATATACAGTATACGACCACAAGGAATTCCACCATGTTGCAGAATCTATTGATCCGAAATATTGCCATTGCCGATAATATCGACATCGATTGGCAGCCCGGCATGACCTCGATCTCGGGCGAGACCGGTGCCGGTAAGTCAATTTTGCTTAACAGCCTGAATCTGGCCTTGGGCGATCGCGCCGAAAGCAACATAGTGCGCCATGGTGAAAAGCGTGCCGAAGTGGTCGCATCCTTTAGCGTCGAGCGGATCCCGATGGCGGCAAAGTGGTTGCTCGAACGCGATCTCGATAATGGCGTGGAGTGCATTTTGCGTCGCATAGTGTCCAGTGACGGTCGATCGCGGGCCTTTATCAATGGTCAACCGGTGCCCTTGGCCGAACTTAAAACACTGGGCGAGTTTCTCATCGATATCCACAGCCAACATGCCCATCAGTCGCTGATGCGCACTGATACCCACCTTCGCATGCTCGATGAATATGCCGGTCTGGGCGCTAAAACAGCGCAAGTCAAGGACGCCTGGGTCAGTTGGCAGGGCCTCGATCGTAAGTTGAAACAGTTGGTGCAAAACACCGCCGAGAAAAACGCACGCTTGCAGCTGCTGCAATACCAATGCGATGAATTAGAAGAGTTAGATTTACAGGACGGTGAGGTCGAGCAACTCGAGGCCGATTTCAAACGGATAGATAAGAGTACTGTGCTATTAGCGGGCGCTCATTCGGCGTTAAGCAAGCTGGGCGATGATGGCGATATTGATCTGACCCAAGAGTTAAAAAGTGCCTTACATTTATTGCAGGGTTTGAACGACAGTTCAACGCACCTGACCAATGCCTTAAGTTTGCTCGACAGTGCTCTGATTCAAATTGAGGAAAGCAGCCACGATCTAAACAGCTATATCGAGAGTTTTGTGGTTGATGACGAAACCCGGTTTCAGATTGAGGAACGGCTCAATCAAATCCATGAATTGGCTCGAAAGCATCGGGTTAATTCGCCCGATTTGGTCGCGCATCAACAAACTTTGCTCGCCGAGCTCGCCGAGCTGAAAAACGATGACGAATTGCTCGTTGGCCTGAGCGACGATGTCGAGCGTCGCAAGCTGACCTATATTAAACTGGCAACCGCCCTGTCCAAACTGCGCAAAAAGAAGGCCTGCACCTTTGCTGAGGAGGTCGTTGAGAAGTTGAACCAACTGGCCATGCCCGGTGCCAAGTTTAGCCTACAATTTAATCCGGAGGGACGCGCCTCCTCCGTCGGCATCGATCAGGTCGAATACCTCATCAGCCTCAACCCGGGTCAGCCATTGCAAGCCTTGGCTAAGGTGGCTTCCGGTGGTGAATTGTCACGCGTATCGCTCGCAATTCAGGTGGTCTGTGCCGAACATTCGACCATCCCTACCTTAGTATTTGATGAGGTGGATGTCGGCATCAGTGGTGCCACGGCAGAAATAGTGGGCCATATGCTGCGGTCGGTTGGTGCCCGGGGTCAGGTAATCTGCGTGACCCACTTACCGCAAGTCGCGTCTTTGGGTCACAACCATTGCATTGTGCAAAAGGTCCAGGGGTTGGAAACCACCAGTACTCATATCCACCAACTGCAAGCAGACCAACGCATCGATGAAATCGCGCGCATGCTCGGCGGCATCGATATCACGGCGCAAACGCGTGCTCATGCCGCAGAAATGCTACAGAGCCATTTACACGCTCACTAATGCTTCAACCCTCAGGTATGACAACAAAAAAAGCCCGCAAGCGGGCTTTTTTTGTTCTTTGCGCGCGCGGCCTAGGGCCTATTGAGCCGCCAACTCCAACAATAGTGCCTTGGTTTTGGCCTTGCCGGCGAAGCCGGCCTTAACCGTGTGCACAATGCCGTCCTTGCCCACTATATAGGCAGTCGGGAATCCCTTGGGTTGAAAGAACTCGACTATTTTTTGCGTGCGATCGGAGACATTCAAGAAATTGACCGGTGTTTTAAGAAGAAATTTATTCGCCAAGGCCACGTCTTCATCGGTGTTAATACCGAGGAAAAACACATTAGTGCCCTGCAGTTCGGTGTTCAGTTCGCTCAGTATAGGGAAGGACTCCTTACAGGTGGTACACCAACTGGCCCAAAAATCCACATAGAGCACCCGGCCTGTCAATTGAGCGGTATCCAGCACCTTGCCATCCAGAGTGGGTATTTTGAACGCGGGGAAGGCATCGCCTTCTTGGACATCGGCAAAACTTAATCCTGCGAGTATCACCGAAAACAACCAAACCGTTAACTGCTTATGCATCTGCCCGATCCTCAAAATGATTAGCCGTATTGACCGTTAGCAGAATTATAGCCGTTGAACCTTAATATTACCTGAAACGCGTCACACAATTGGCCAAGACAGTTTTGCTCAGCGGTGCGCCGACGGCGGCAGGTTGCTATTCACTCGGCCTTTTTGACGTAGAGGACAAGGCTGTGGCCGACGATCGTTAAGCCATGCTCAGCCGCTATCTGATGCTGGCGTTGCTCGATCAAGCTGTCGACAAACTCGATCACCTCACCGGTCTTGATATTGATCATATGGTCGTGGTGATCGTCGGTCGCCAATTCATAGATGGCATGGGTGCCATCGAAGTTATGCTTGGTGATTAGGCCGGCAGCTTCAAACTGGGTTAAGACCCGATAGACGGTCGCCAGGCCAACGTCCTCACCGGTCTCCTGCAGGGCTTTGTATATATCCTCGGCACTGAGATGGCCACTATCATTGGTTGCAAACATCTGCAGGATTTTCACCCTCGGCAGGGTGACCTTAAGGCCCGCATCTTTCAAATCTTGATTCTGTGTCGCCACCTTCTCGTCTCCGAATAAATGTGTACAATGTCCGGCATCAATTACCGCGAACAAAAGGATGAATTCATTGCGCGCCAGACTATCAAACTTTGGGTTACTGTGCCTAGTTGCATTCGCACTCTCCGCCTGTGGCATGTTACAACCCTACCAAGCTGAACTTGGTCAGGGCAATGTGGTTCGGCCCGAGCAGATCGATCAGCTGATTATCGGCCAGACCCCCGAGCAGGTGACCTTTATCTTGGGCAGTCCGCTGTTGACAGGTGAGCAAACCCAGGTGCGCTGGGTCTATCCAATCTATGACTCGGCAACCGGCTTTTCCAATCTGATCATCTACTTCTCGGCCGGACGGGTTGCCAACATTGAACAAAACTAACCCGATCACCTAGCCCTTAGGGGATTGCGCTTTCTCACCCTTAGTTTTAGCCGCGCGATTCAAGCGTGCCTGCTTGGGGTCGATAGTCAGGGGGCGGTATATTTCAATACGGTCACCAGCTGCTACCAGCTGAGCCTCCGGCTGGGCTACCTTACGCCCGAACAGCCCAAGCGGGGCAATGCTGACATTCAAGCCAGGAAAGGTCTTAGCAATACCGCTGAGCAGCACGGCGCTGCGCAAATCGGTATGCTCAGGCACCGAAAGCGCCAGAACCAGCTGCTGTTCGGGTGTTGCATAGGCCACTTCTATTTCGATCATTGCATGCTCCTTAACACTTTTGCTTAGGGTTTCAGGTCTTGGGCACGCGCCACAAAGGCACTTACCATGGTGTCCGCTAACTGTTTGAGCATCAGGCTAAAAGCCGCTGCTTTAAGGCCCTGGCTGGCATGAAAGCTTAGGTCAAAAGTGACCTTGCAACCGGCATCACCCAATGGCTTGATTTGCCATAGTCCCGTTAGACTGTCCAGGGGTCCTTCGACTAGATTCATTGCAATCGAGAGCGGGCGTACCAGGGTATTACGGGTCACCAAAGTCCGTTCGAATCCGGCTTTGCGCACGGTCAACTCGCCCAACATCTCGGTGGAACTGGCCTCAAGCAGGCGAGTCGCGACCACACCCTCGAGAAACTGAGGATATTGTTCAATATCGTTAATCAGGTCATAGAGTTGTTCGGCAGAAACCAAGACTAGGGCGGAGCGATGTATTTCAATCATATGCGGGGAAGTAAGGCTCTATTTTTCACCCAATAGTAAAGGCGAAATATTAGTAAAATGGCACATACGCAGGCCAGCGCCTGGTATAGATCAATCGCAATCAGGCTCACTGTGGCGCGCACGAATACTAACCCAAGCACTAACGGCACGACAAATTTTAATACCAGCCGCCAAAGAAAATAACGCAGGCCGCCGTGCGGATTGACCTGCAGCAATACCCGATTGGGCCAGACCACCCAGCCAATCCAGAGCGCAATAGAAGCCGTAATAAAGGGAATAATCACCCCCTGACTGAGCTGCTGCACATAGTGATATACCGGCTTGCCGTACCAAATTAAGGGCGAATCTGGGTCATGAGAATAAACCAAGACACCACTCAAGGCGACGACCGAGGCGATGGTGCCCATCAGTAACCAGCGCCGACCTGGAACGTGGCGTTCCTGGGTAACCAACAATAGCAGGGGCAAACTGCTAATACTGCCCACCAAAGCGGTAAAAAATAGCCAGACGGCAATCGGAAAGGGTAACAGAACGGTATCTGACAGACTGGCGGTCAAGGCCCGTAACAGTGTACCCACGTCCAAATTGGCGACGGCCTGGGCGCTAATCCACTGCCATGAAATGGCGAGCATGGCCATGCCATAAAGCACGTCAAATGCCTGAACACCGATAATAACGCGGCCGGTCGGTAAACGATCGGACAGATTGGTGCCGACCACATACCAGATCAATAGCCCAGCCATCGATGAGGTTAGGGCGTGCTGCATGGCCACTAATAGATCCTCCACAGACAGCGCCGGCCAGGCCATGTCCAGCAGCATTCGACCAATACTCGGTAATGATAGGACGATAAAGAGCGCTACTAGGGGTACGACGGCTAGGAAAATCGCCGCGATCACGCGCCAGGCCAGTCCACCGAGCATGACCAACAGGACGCCCTGCACCACGACTAGGATCATGATTCGGCTGATGTCTTGATTTTGAGCAAACCAGTAGAGATTCTGATCGAGTGGCTTTAACGACAGCAGATCGCCCTGCAGACCGTCGAAGCCGAACATAAGGGCCCAGGATGTATTAAACAAATTCGTCGCCATAACCAAGATAATGGCGGTCAACAGAATTCCAAATAGAACGCGCGTTGTCGTCTTATTGAGGATTGAAAAGGAAAATTCGAACGGAGTTACTCGATAGAGGCGACCCGCTACCAGCTCAGCCTGCAGCACCGGCAGGATAAACAATAGCTTCAAGACGGTATAGACCGCCAAGAAACTACCCTGACCGTGATCGGCCACCAGAGTCGGCAGTATCAGGCCGTCCGACAGGCCAATTTGCGTACCTACTAGCAGCGCCAGCAGTAAAATTAGATTCACGTAAGAGTTCCCGTCGGATTCATCACAAGGTTCCCAGCTTTAAAGCCAACCTGCTACGCTAGGCTATACTCTAGTAAGTTCATGAAGATAGATAGTTTATGGCCGAACAACAGTACGATCTCTTTTTCCGGGGCGACCTGGTCGACGGCTTTTTCCGCGACTTCGTCCAGGCCGACCTGCAAGTCCTCTTAAAGGCCAATGATGCCTATATGGCAAGGCTCTTTTCGGGTCAAGAACAGCTGATTAAGCAGCAAGTCGATAAGGCCACGGCCATTAAGTACCAGACGGCTTTTAAGCAGGCTGGTGCTAAGTTAATTGTCCGGCCCCATCAGGCGGCCAACCGGACGGCGCCAACAACATCTGTGGATGACGCCAAAGCGGAGCCGCCCGTCGCAAATAATACACTCGGATTCACCGACAGCCAATCGGGTGAAAATGACCCCGATCTAATAGAACAGCACCAACCGCCCCTACAAGCGCCTGTCATCGTTCCAACTTGGGATTTAGCGCCACCCGGGGTCGACCTGGGCGTGGCTCGCGGCTTTACCCCGACCCTTGTCGATACCAGCGCCTTGACCGTGGCCTCGCTCGGCGCGGACCTGTTGTTGCCAGACCGGTTCGAGTCGCCGATCCCCAGCGTCAATACCGATGGCCTAAGCCTAGCCCCCGTCGGCGGCCTGATTGAGACGTTGACTGGGCAAGCACCCGAGGTGAAGGTCGATATCGGTCATCTGCGCGTCGAACCGCTATGAAAAAGTAGGTCAGCCAAAATTAGAGCAGTGCAGCAATACTGACTACAACCGTCATTACAAACAACACCCATTTCATCACCAATGGGCTAATGTTTAAGGCTAGACGCACGCCGATAAGACCGCCCGCCATGGTCGCCGACGCCAAGATAAGACCCGGCACCCAGACCACCTGGCCGCGCCAAATAAAGAGCGCCAAGGCCACGCTGGTAAAGGTACCGGTACAGAGGATCTTGAGCGCATTGGTGCGCACCAGATCGTAGCGCAGCCCACCGGCGATCACAGCGATCAGGACAAAGCCGACCCCGGCCTGGACAAAACCACCGTAGACACCCGACAGCAGCAGCAGCCACCAGGACTTGCTCCAGCGCACCAGAGCCTGGGGTTGTTCATGAGCTGAGGGAAAGACCATGCCGGGACGAAACAGCATCACCAACGACATACTGATCATAGTGGTCAACAAAATGGGCTTGAGCAGGGTGGCCGGTAGGTAAGAGGCAAGTATTGAGCCGATCACCCCGCCCACTAATACCGGCACAAACAGCCCCTTGGCGCCCTGCATCGGCAACTTACCGTGCCGGGAAAAGCTGCGCAGGGTGACCATGGTGTGCATGATAACCCCGACCCTGTTGGTCGCATTGGCCATATCTGCTGGCAGGCCCATGATCATTAGGGCGGGTAGGGTCAGGTTGGATCCGCCACCGGCCAAGGTATTGATAATGCCAGCGATCAGGCCAGTGCCTAACAGCAGGCTCACGGTTATTACGGTAATTTCCATAAACTAGGTCGTCTAAATCGGGACGACACGTTACCAGCCCTCAAGGCGGCACGCCATAGCACCTTTTGCTTAGTCGCACGGGTCTACTCTTTGGCCATCCAATCTATTGCCTTATTCGTACATTCAACCGATTATGTTTTCAATCACTTCAGCTTTGAGGATTCTATGCCACATGCACTGATTACCGGCGGCAGCCGCCGGCTCGGCTTATATATGACCGAACACCTGTTGGCCGATGGCTGGCAGGTCACGGTGTTGACTCGCAGCAGCAGCGCCGAACTGGACCGCTTGCGTGGCGAGCGCCTTAATATCGTCACGTTGGACTATTATCAACTGGATCAGATCAAGACCTTTTGCCAACAAATTGCCGCCCAACCCCTGGATCTATTGATACACAATGCCTCACTCTTTGTCGGCGGTGTCGACACCGGTTCGAGTGAAGCGTTCGGCCAATTGTTTCATATCCACATGCAATTGCCCGCGTTGCTCAACACCGAATTGGCCGCCGCCTTGGCGCGTTCAGACAACGGTAATATCATTCATATGACTGATATCTATGCCGAGAACCCCAATTCAGACTATGCCCTCTATTGCGCTACCAAGGCTGGCTTGGAGAATCTATCGAAATCTTTTGCCAAGCTGCTGGCCCCGCAGGTACGCGTCAATTCGATTCAACCGGGCGCGCTAAAATTCTTACCAGATCATAGTGCTGAGAGTAAAATACAGGTGCTCAAAGATAGTCTGTTACCCCATGAGGCTGGCTTTGAACCGATCTTCCAAACCGTACAATATTTATTGGCCAACAGCTTTATCACCGGCACTGCCATCAAGGTTGACGGTGGCCGTTCGATCAGCCGCAACTAATTCATTATCCGCCGCAAACAGCAACCTAACCAACGGGACAGACATGACAACAGCCATCATTAACATCAAGAATCTGCGCTTACGCACCTATATTGGTTTTAATCCGGAAGAGCTGCAAAAACAGCAGGATGTGATTATCAATGCCGAAATTCACTATCCAGCCGATTTGGCGTGCGCCACTGACAGTGAAAATAATGCCGTCAACTATAAGGTGATCACTAAAAAGATGATCGCTTTGGTGGAAGAGGGTCAATTTAAACTACTGGAGCGTTTAGCGGCTGACCTGCTGGCAATTGCCCATGAACACCCCGATGTCAGTTATGCCAGCGTGTCGGTTGATAAACCGCACGCCTTGCGCTTTGCTGATTCGGTGTCCATTACGATGACCGGCAAGAAATAACAAGAGGCTATATGATCAGGCCCGAACGGGCCTGACGTCAGAGCGGAACATGTTAGCGGACAAAATCCCGACGCAGGTCACGATCGGTCAAAAACTGCCCCCCCAGCGATAGCGTTTCAGTGCTGGAATGGCTATCCATCACGCCACGCGCCTTAACACAGTAGTGGGTGGCATTGATCTTCACGGCCACATCTTCAGTATCCAGTAGCGTTTGCAACGCCACCAATACCTGCTGATTCAACCGTTCTTGTACCTGAGGTCGCTGCGCAAAGAAACGCACTATGCGATTTATTTTCGACAATCCGATAATCCTCTGACCCGGGATGTATGCCACGTCTGCAAAGCCATCAATGGTCACAAAGTGGTGTTCGCAGGTACTGGTCAGCTCAATATCGCGGATCCGAATCATTTCAGTCGCAGACATCTTATTTTCAATAAGAGTTATTTTTGGGAACTTGTTGTAGTCCAGCCCTGAAAATATTTCATTTACATACATTTTGGCAATTCGATGCGGCGTTTCCGCCATGCTGTCGTCGGTTAGGTCCAACGCCAAAGCACCCATCACCTGATGCATCAAGCCTTCTATCTTTTCAATCTGAGCCGCGGGGGTTAATTTCTGCTCCACCACGGGCGTTTCCAAACCCAATTCGAGGAGCCTTTTATGGACCGCGTGCGCTTCTACTGATATTGCCATGGGTTGTCCTTTACTGATGAGGATACCGACCTGGCGCCAGATCCTATTGTCGTAATATGAGTGTCATAATATCACAGAGCCTTTCATTCTTATCCATAGGCCTTATAGGGACATTAGGCACACCCCAGTAGGCGAGAGTTTCCCTAACTGGGCGGATTTCCGGTTGACTTGCCCGATCTTTCGCTGTCAAATCCGCGTTCGTTCATACGGAATGCGGTGTAAAACCGCAGCGGTCGCGCCACTGTAATTGACAGTTCTTGGGTCATCAGCCAGAAGACGTGAACGAAACAAACCCTATTTTATTACTGTACGCGCCATACAGGAGATTCAGATGCCTTTAAATTTGACTATAGTTGCAGTTTTTGCAATTTTTTTCTTCGCCGGGCCAATTAGCGCCGAGACGGCCTACCCCATTAGCCGTATCGATGGCATGAATAAGACGATAAGGCTGGAGCGTGAACCGCAAAATATATCCTCCAAAACTCTCTTTACCGATGAGGTCCTAACCGCCATTCTGCCGAGCAACCGCCTGACCAGCATCACCAGTCTAGCCAGTGATCCAAATTACTCCAATATTGCCGATCGCCTGCCCAAGGGCGTGGCCCAGCTCGATTTTTACGTTGAGCCGATCCTCAACAACTTTCCCGACCTGGTCTTTGCCGCCAACTGGAGCGAGATCAACAAGGTCACTCAGCTGCGCCAAGCCGGCATCCAGGTTTATCTGGTTAATACCCCCTTTACTTTGGCGGCGATCGAAGCTGAAATTACCAAGCTGGGCGAGCTGCTCAATCGCAGCACGCAGGCAGCTGACTTGATTGCTAACATGCAAGGCGACCTAGCCTCACTGGCCGAACAAAAGGCGGCCATCGAACGGCAACAATGGGTTGCTCTGGACTATAACAGTTGGGGTACCGCTAGTGGTGCAGACACTACTTGGCAGGCCATTCTAGATGGCGTGGGCCTGATCAACGGCACAGCCCCTTATGAGCAGGGTGACTTTGGTCAGGTCGCCATGTCGAAAGAATTGATCATCAAGATCGACCCCGACGTCCTCTTCTTGCCCGGCGGCCTCTATGGCGCAGATCCGGCCAGCAATACCTTTTACCAACAAGTTATTAACGACCCGGCCCTGGCAGATGTGCAGGCGGTTAAAAATCGACGGGTCTATGAAATTCCAGGCGCACTGCGCGGCACCTACAGTCACCATATAGTTCGCACAATTCGCTATGTCAGCGACCAACTCAGCCACGATCTACCATAGGCGGCCGGCAATGTTAGGCATGTTTCGACCCACCTTGATCGCTGCATTACTAGCCAGTGGCCCCCTCCTCTTGCTGGCCTATCTGGCACTGGGCGCCGTGGCGTTGCCGATCGGTGAGCTGCTGTCCGTGATCAAGTATGCCTTGTTGGGCGACCTCGATAGTGCGCGCGAGCTGTTTCCGCGCACCAGCGCCATCCTGCTGCACATTCGCCTACCACGAGCTTTGGCTGGGCTATTGGCGGGCAGCAGCCTGGCTATAGCCGGCGCGGCGATGCAGGGCTTATTTCGAAATCCGCTGGCCAGCCCCGATATATTGGGCATCAGTGCCGGCAGCAGCCTGGGCGCCGTCTTGGCCATTACCACCGGCACCGCGCTGCTCCATCCATTGGTTTTACCGGCCTACGCCATCGTCGGCGCCTTAATCAGTGCGGCCCTGATCTACGCCCTAGCGTTGCGCTCGGAGGCGGGCCAGCAATTGCTGTTTATCATCTTGGCTGGACTGGCCTTATCCAGCCTGCTCACCGGCGCCACCTCTGCGGCCCTGTTGCTCGCCGAACAATATGAGATCAGCCAGTTTATTTTTTGGACCATGGGCGGACTGGAAGGCCGGATGTGGCCGCATGTACTCTGGCCGGCACCCTTTTTAATACTCTTTGGCAGCCTGCTGATCCGCCTGGCCAAGGCTTTGGATTTGATTTCCTTGGGGGAAGAAAATGCCCACGGCATGGGGCTCGATGTCGAACAGACGCGCCGCCGCACCCTGATTCTCTGTTCCGTGGTGACCGCCCTAGCCATCGCAATTGCCGGACCCATTGGCTTTATCGGCCTGATGGTGCCGCATCTGGTGCGGCTACTGTTTGGCCCCAATCACCGCTTACTATTGCCCCTATCTGCCTTTATCGGCGCCTGGCTGGTACTGGCCGCCGATCTGATCGGTCGCACCCTAATAGCGCCCCATGAGATCAAGGTCGGCATTATCACCGCCGTGCTCGGTGGCAGTTACTTTATTTTCCTAATAGTTCGGTTACAGCGACAGGGGAAACTGGCATGAACGCGCCGCTCTTATCGGTCCAAAAGCTCGGCTTTTATCGCCAAGATCGGGCCCTATTGCGCGACCTCAGCTTTGCCCTGGAACCGGGCGAACTGGTCGGTGTAATCGGCCCCAATGGCGCGGGTAAAAGTACCCTATTGAAGCTCTTGGTCGATTATCACCAACCGACCGAAGGG
>Ga0209119_1002118_pt1 | contig 18559 bp, 31 predicted proteins | sample COG_03_FD_184747 | JGI IMG/M metagenome (GOLD analysis project Ga0209119, IMG submission 184747) | Pelagic Microbial community sample from North Sea - COGITO 998_met_03 (SPAdes) (version 2) | ecosystem: Environmental > Aquatic > Marine > Neritic zone/Coastal water | place: Helgoland, sampling... | reverse complement strand
GGGCCGTTATGAATTACATCGAAATGCAATATCCCGGAACAATTTACACTCATCCAATGAACGAAGGTAAAAGAACGCCATTTGAACAATATAAAATGAAATACCTTGGCGCAAAACCCGGAATCCCTGATTTATTAATTTTTACACCAAATGCAAATAGAGGCGGTTTAGCGATTGAATTAAAATACAAATATAACAAACCCACACCAAATCAAAAAAAGTGGCTTAAATGGCTTGAAAACTGCAATTGGGCGGTTGATTGGCATAATAATTTCGACGATTGTATTAACACTATAAACAAATACTTTAATAATGAAATTTAAAAGTTAAAAAATGAAATATAAAGGAGTTTATTTTGATGATGCAAATCAAAAAATTAGGTGGACACAATCCGATTCGGATAAAATTGCCGTAACATATCACTATGTTGGTACATCAACGCGGGTTGAATTTGATTTATTGATTGAATTGCTATGGTTTAAATATGAAGATTCAGAAATTGATATTGATGAACTAAAAAAAATATTTAATGATTTGCGTTCTTTTTGTGACAATGTGAAATATAATCACATTTTATAAAAGATTATTTTTTATATTTGTAAAGTTGAGTTGCGGCAACACTAACTTTTTTCAATACCCTATTGATGACGCGCCCGCAACCGCTGATTTGATAGGGTTATTTTTTTACTATGGACATAAACAAAATATATAAACCAAAGAAATTCGAAAGGTTTACAATCGTGCCAAACACTATATTCAGGCATAAAGGAATTTCATCAAGCGCAACCGGATTATATTGTTGGCTTTTTTCCCACGAATCAAAAACAGAAATGACCGTTCAGTTTATTTGCGGCCATTTTAAGGATGGCAAAGACGCCATTAATACACGTTTAAAAGAACTAATAAATTCGGGGTTTTTAGTGCGTAAAGAAATAAGAAAAGGCGGAAAATTTGCCGGTTATAATTACTATCTAAATGACAAACCTAAGAAGGTAAAGCCCACCGCAACGGGAAAAACCGCAACGGTGAAAACCGCGGCGGTAAAACCGGGCCCGGTAAATCCGCAACAAAGTAATACTAATATAAACTATATAACTAAAGAAATACTAAAAGAAGAAATACCCACGAAATCGAAAACGCCTCAATACAATTCAACCGTTTTAAAGGCGTTCCCGCATTTTGTAGAATTATTTCCTATTCAATATAAACCCAAAACACAAAACCAAAAAAACCGTTGGATGGATTGTCTTGACAAAATCCAAAGAATTGATAAATATGATTTGCGCGATGTTTACAATATCACAAAGTTTTTGCGGGCCGATGATTTCTGGCAAACTAATTTCTTAAGTATTTTAAAATTTAGAAATTTAGATAAAAACGGGATTAAATATATTGATCGTTTTATGCTGATGCAAAAATCAAAAACAAAACCAATAGGATTTCAAAAAGTAAAGGGATTGAATGAGTTTTATATATATACAAGCGCTGCGGATGGAAAACAAGAATTAGGCGCCAAAACAAAAGGCGGTGAACTATTTGAATTTCATTTAAAACAATTAATGCAAACCAATGAATTTAATGAACTAAAAACCTATATAATAAAAAATCAATAATATGCTGCAAATAAATGAAATATACACATTAGACATTCACGAACAAAAAATTGTTGAATTAGTGGCTGAAATGCGCCAATCTAACAAAGAAAAAACTGGTTGGGATGGTGCGGGCCGTGTTGCTGAATTTGGTGGCGTTAACTTAAACGTTTTTGGATTTGGCGCTGAATACATATTTTGTCGCGAAAAAAACACGTTCCCAGATTTTGAAATTAAAAACACTTCAAAGCGTCAAAAAACAGATGATTACGATTGCAATTGGCTATCAATGTCCGTTGATGTAAAGACATCACAAAAACAATATCCGCTAATGGTTCCCAAGTTTAACAAATGCGATGTTGATTTGTTTGCTTTTTTTGTTTGTGAAAAATATCCAAACTATCAGTTCAAAGGATATGCAACAAACGAAATGTTATTTCAGGAATCCAATTTAAGACAAACCCGAGTAATGGCGTATTGCTTGGATCAAAACAAATTAGTTAATGAAGATGAACTTTTATTTCTGAAAAATTTGTAATAATTAAAAAAATATTTTTACTTTAGCCAAAACAAAACTATAACAAATGAAAACTTTTAACGATTTTAATATTGATGTCGGAAATAAATCAACCGGCAAAATTAAAACACAATGCCCGGAATGCAGCGCAACACGTAAAAACAAACGCGACAAATGTTTGTCAGTTGATTTGGATCAGGGTTTATTTAATTGTCACAACTGCGGATTCAGCGGCACAACTAAATTTCAGAAAAAACCCGAATACATTAAACCCGAAAAAATAAAAGTAAATCTGACATCGCGAGTTGTTGAATGGTTTAATAAACGAGGGATAACAGAACCAACTTTGGTACATTGGAAAATCGGCGAATCATTACAGTTTTTTCCGCAAGTAGGTAAAAAGCGCCGCGCAATTAATTTCAATTACTACCGTGATAATGAATTGTTAAATGTAAAATATAGAGATTCCGAAAAGAATTTTAAAATGGTTTCTGGCGCTGAACTTGTATTTTACGGCCTTGACAATGTCAAAGAAATGGAAACAGTTTATATTGTTGAGGGTGAAATGGATGCGCTTTCATTACACGAATCCGGTTTGTATTCCGTTTGTAGCGTTCCAAATGGTGCATCAAAAGGAAATCAACGTTTAGAATATCTGGATAATTGTTTTGAATATTTTAAAGATAAAAAACAGATTATAATTTGCACCGACAATGACAATCCGGGAATCGAACTCCGTAATGAATTAGCCAGAAGGTTCGGCGCATATCGTTGCAAATACGTTGAATTTGGCGATTTTAAGGATGCTAACGAGGTTTTAATGTCAAAAGGAGGGGAAACGTTGCGTAATATAATTAAAGGCGCTAAGAACTTTCCTTTGGAAGGCATACTAAACATTGATAACATTTGGGATAATGTTTTAAACTATAACGAAAACGGTGTCAAGAACTATTCAATTGGATTACCAAACTCTGATAACTATTTTAAAATGTCACCGGGTGAATGGACAGTTGTGACCGGAATACCAAATTCAGGTAAATCAGATGTTGTTGACCAAATCTGTTGCAATATGGCTACGCGTTACGATATGCGTTGCGCTATGTTTTCACCTGAATCATTTCCTTATGAGGGACACATTAAAAGAATTGCAAATAAATTAAATCAAAAAAATTGTGATAACGATGATTTAAACCAAACTAAAGATTTTATTCAGGATCATTTCTTTTGGGTTAAAATTGATTTAGAAAACCTAACATTGGAGGGTATATTAAACGCCTTTAGGGATTTGGTGTTTCAAAAAGGAATTAACGTTTGCGTGATTGATCCTTGGAATATGCTTGACCATTCGGCGCAACGTGATCATTCTTACATAGGCAAAGCGCTTTCACAAATAACGCAATTTTGTCAGCAAACAAACACACATTTATTTTTAGTGGCACACCCTAGAAAAATAGAATCAGACAATGGCAGCTATAAAAAACCAACTCTTTACGATATATCTGGGAGCGCTGATTTCTTTAACAAAGCATATAACGGAATGATTGTGTTTCGTTGCATAGGACAGAAAACCCAATATAATTCGGACATTGTGAAAATGTATGTTGAAAAGGTTAAACGAAAAGAAAACGGCCAATTAGGTGATTTTGATATTGCGCCTGATTTTACTGCCGGCGGAATTTATAAGGATATAACATTGGCATCTAAAAAGTTTGAAGTAATAACCGACAATTTACCTTTTTAATTATGACTAAGAAAATACAAGTAAATGAAGATCATCACAAGGCGCTGCAATGGTGTTTAAAAAATAATATTAAGGTTGGCGTCAAACCTACAAAGAGAGGTTTAAAAGTAGAAATAAATGACAATAATAAAATCACCTTATCGCCTTCTTACTATCCCAATATAGAAGCCCAAAATAAATGTTGGGAATTATATTTGTATATTTACCAAAAATATTGGGCGTTATGAGATTAAATTTTAATACAGTTATTTATCCAATTTACGGTTTATGCGTTGGGGTTAATTATTGGGATTCTGCAATGGATCACGTTGTTTTGGAATCTGAAGTTGAAAACGAAGTTGAACATTGTTTGGAACTTCACTTTCTTATCTTTGCAATATCTTTCGTTTGGTACACTAAATAAACCAAATGCGCAAAGTAGTAAGCATCAAAGCGGTTAATGAAACACCTTCAAACCCGCGTTTAATAAAAGATGCTAAATTTAAAAAACTTGTTAGATCAATCAAGGAAGATGGTTGGATGATGGACATTCGGCCCATTGTTGTTGATGAAACAATGACAGTATTAGGCGGTAATATGCGTTTAAAGGCGTGTAAAGCGGCCGGATTGTTTGAAATACCTATTGACATTCAAAAAGGTTTAACACCTGAACAAAAGCGGCGATTCATAATAAAAGATAATTCCGGGTTTGGTGAATGGGATTGGGATATACTAGCTAATGAATGGGATGTTAAAGAATTAACCGATTGGGGTGTTGATTTACCCGTGTTTGATTTACCTATTGATGATGAACCTAAAGAGGTGACTGATGAACCAAAAGAGTTCTGCGAGTTGTGCGGAAAATAAAACAACGGACGCGTTGAAATAATTCAAACAAGATAACCTTGACGAATTATTAATTTAACCCTTCAGAAATGAGGGGTTTTTTTATGTGCGTTTATTTTTTATCTTTGCGTTATGGCAACAAAAACCAACATATTAAAAGGAAATCTATTGGAAGCGCTCGAACAATCATTGGGCGTTGTTACTACGGCGTGTAAAATTGTAGGGTGCAACCGTTCAACATTTTACGGACATTACAATCGAGATTCTAAATTTAGGGCCGATGTTGATGAACTGCAAAATATGACTTTGGACTTTGCTGAATCGCAATTGCATAAGCAAATTAAAAAAGGCAACACAACCGCAACAATATTTTATTTAAAAACAAAAGGTAAGAAACGCGGATATATTGAAAGGCGTGAAGTAGAAATGACCGCCGAAGTATCAACAACAAAATTATCACCCGAAGCAAAACAAAAAATTGACGATATTCTAAATAATGAGTATTAACCAAATAATTAAAGAAAAGTGCGAAAACTCTTTGTTATTCTTTACGCGCTATATCTTTAAAGAAAATACCGGTAAAAAGTTCGAAGCCGCTAAATTTCACGAAACGCTAGCAAATACGCTGCAAAAGGTGAATAACGGGGAAATAAAGCGCCTTATCATAAACGTTCCGCCGCGTTATGGTAAAACAGAAATAGCCGTTAAAATGTTTATTGCGTGGTCATTAGCAAAGCGGCCCGAATCAAAGTTTATTCACTTATCCTATTCCGACTCGTTAGCGCTTGATAATAGTTCAATGACAAAGGAATATATCAATTCCGATGCGTTTCAACGTATTTGGGGCATTAACTTAAAGAAGGATTCACAAAGCCAAAAGAAATGGTACACAAAAGAAGGCGGCGGCGTATATGCAACGGCTTCAGGTGGTGCGATTACGGGATTCGGGGCCGGTACTGGTGGCGCCATTATAATTGATGACCCATTGAAACCCGATGATGCGCTTTCAGATGTTAGGCGTTCGTTTATTAATAACCGATACAATACAACAATACGTTCGCGTGTTAACGATAGAACCGTTCCAATCATTGTAATTATGCAGCGGCTACACGAAGAAGATTTATCTGGTTATTTATTAGATGGCGGAAGCGGTGAACATTGGCATCATTTAAAACTCCCGGCATTAGATGAAAACAACGTTCCATTATGGCCCGAGAAGCATTCATTTGATGAATTGGAGGCAATACGTCAAGCCGATCGTTACACATTTAGCGGCCAATATTTACAAATACCGTCACCGCCGGAGGGTGGCGAATGGCGAAAAGAATGGTTCCAAACAATTAAACGCGCTGAAATGCCGAACGATATAATGTTTGAAATGTATATTGATGGCGCTTACACTAAAGACACAAGAAACGATCCAACGGGGATTCAGATAAGCGGGAAAAGCGGTGATAATCTTTACATCTTTAAAAGCATTGATAAATATTTGGAAATGCCTGAATTAAAGTCATTCATTACGACGTTTGTTAAATCTTGCGGCGTTAATGTAACGCAAATATTAGTTGAACCTAAGGCATCGGGAAAATCATTAGTTCAATTGTTAAGGCGTGAAACAAATTTTAATGTATCTGAATTAAAAACAAACTTTGTAAGATATTCAAAAATAGAGAGGGCGCGCGCATCGTCACCATTTATTGAAGGCGGCCGCGTTTACCTGATTGAAGATAATTGGAATGATGCATTTATTCATCAAGTTAGTACATTTCCAAACGCCAAACACGATGAACATATTGATGTAACATCATATTCAATTGAAAGGAACCTAATCAATAATTTCTTTATTGTATAAAACAAATTTTAATTTCGTATTTTTACGAAAATTTTCTTATTTAATTCATTTATGGCTTCATTTTTAGATCGTTTCAAATCAATTGTCAATAAAAGTTCACAAAACACAAATATTAATTATAACAAAGCGATTTATAATTGGTTGGGCGAATCCATTGTTTGGAATCCTGAAAACGATGATTCATATATTCAAGAAGGTTATCGAAAAAACGCAACGATTTATTCGTTGATTAACTTGATTACAAAGGCAGCAACAACGATTCCGTTTCAAATCTATGAGATACAAAACGAAAACGATTATAAGCGTTATAAATCAATGACTAGCGGCTCAATTGATAGTACAACAATACAAAAAGCGGCGTTATTACAAAAGCGTTCATTAGTTGAATTAAGTGATACGGAATTACATCAGATTTTAGATAGGCCAAATGCGGCCCAATCTTACAACGCGTTTATTACTGAGTTAATATCATTCGGAAAATTAACCGGCAACCGTTACATTTACGGAGTTGGGCCAGAAACCGGGCCAAGAGTTGGAAAATATACAGAACTTTACGCAATGCCTTCTCAAATAATGGAAATCATTTCCGGTGGTATAATGGAACCCGTTCAAAAATATAAAGTTCAATACAACGGACAATTCGAAATTCCGGCAAAAGATATTTGCCATATTAAAGATTTCAATCCCTTATATGATGGAACTGGTTCGCATTTATACGGACAATCACCATTACAAGCGGGTTTACGTTCGCTTACAACTAACAATGAAGCAATCCAAACGGGTGTTAAATATCTGCAAAACCAAACGGCCAGAGGTTTATTGATGTCTGAAGAAGGTGATTTAAATGAGGTTCAGGCGCAACAGTTAAAAGATAAATTCAGAAAGCAATTCCAAGGTTCATCAAATGCGGGCGATGTTATTATCACACCTAAAAAATTAAGTTGGGTTAATTTTGGATTAAATGCTTCCGATTTATCATTGATTGAACAATATAACGCATCTGTAAAAGATTTGTGTAATATCTACAACGTACCGGTTCAATTGTTAAACAATACCGATTCGAGTTCTTACAACAATATGAAGGAAGCGAAAAAAGCGTTATATCAAAACGCGGTGATTCCTGAATTAATAAAAATTAAAGAAGAATTAAACCGTTGGTTGGCCCCAATGTATGGGAATAAACTTTGTATTGAATTTGATTTCACGGTTATTCCAGAACTTCAAGAGGAAGCTGATAAAGTTGTTGATCAGTTATCCAAAGCGTGGTGGATAACGCCAAACGAAAAACGTGAGGTTATGAATTACGGCGTTGATGAAGATGATGAAACGCTAAACGATTACTATATTCCGGCAAATTTAATTCCGGTTAATCCCGAGCAAATGGATGCGCCAATTGAACCGATTGACATTGACGTCAATAAGTTTTTAAGCAAAGCGGAAATTAAAACCGAGGTTAAAGAAAATAAACTACAATTAAAAGATTTATTCAGCACAAAAAACGATGCGGAACTTCGAGCGATTGAAATGGGCGGAAATGGTTCGCATCAAATAGGCGGTTATTATATGCCATTCAATTCTAATTCGGAATACATCAAAGCAAAAAAATAAAAATTTGAAAATAAATCGCGACAATTGGCAAAGGGATTTTGAAAATGAACTTGACAAAGCCGAACGCCGTCAATTATCAAAGGTTAAACGGTATTATAAAACGGAATATAAAAAAGGCGTTGAATCGTTTATTTCTGAAGGTCAAACAAATTTCCAATTATTATTTTCTGAAAGCGATTTATCAAAAACATACCGCGATTTATATACCGATATTGGTTTGCAATTTGCTAAATGGTACGCCAAGAATTTCGACAAATACATCACAAAGGGCGTTGAAGCGGGCCAATTTGTCGACCAATGGATAAATTCATTTTCTTCATTTGGTTCAGCCGTTGCAGCGCAACGCGTTACATTAGTATCGGGAACGGCTAAGGAAACGCTAATTAAAATAACGCAACGTTTTATGTCCGATCCTGAATTTATGACGTTAGGCAATACTGAAAAGGCCCGTATATTAAACAATCAATTTGATAATTATGCAAGATATCAGGCGGCGCGTTTAGTTCGTACTGAAGCAACGGCCGCGGCTAACTTTGCAACAATGGAATCAGCGACAACAATATTTCCGGGCGCCCAAATGATGAAGGAATGGATTGCGTCGTTTGATGATAGAACGCGCGACACACACGCCGAAGCGGGTGGCTCTGAACCAATTCCATACAATGATGCGTTTATGGTTGGAGGTTCGTTTTTAATGTACCCGGGTGATCCAAGCGGGCCAAGTGCTGAAGTCATTAATTGCCGTTGTAGTGTCGCGCCATTTCCAAAAGAAAATGCGCAAACAGTTGGTGAAATTAGTGATATAGGTTTGGGCCTTGCTGCGGGTGGCTCTAATTTATTTTAACAAAATTTAAAAATCCGTATATTTACAAAAATTTTTCTTATGAATACAATTCTTTACAAAGCGGCGCCAGTTGGTGAATTAATTGATGCCGATGAAAAGGCCGGAATCATCAAAGGTTATGGATCATATTTTGGAAACAAAGATTCTGACGATGATATTATTACTAAAGGCGCATATAAAAAGACAATAGCCGAAAACGGTGAACGTGTTAAATATTTATATCAACACGATATGAATCAACCAATCGGAAAAATGCTTGAACTTTATGAAGATGATAAAGGGCTTGTTTTCGTTGCAGAGATTCCAAAAACACAATTGGGAACTGATGTTGTTCAACTTATGAAGGGCGGCGTAATAACTGAAAATTCTGTTGGTATATTACCAATCCAAAAACAAAATAAAAGCGATTACCGTGAAATTAGTGAAGTTAAACTTTACGAAATTAGCGCCGTTACTTATGCAGCGAATGACCAAGCCAAAATATTAGACGTTAAAGGAAACGTTGATTTGGAAAAGGTTTCAAAGCGTTACGACAATTTATCAAAATTACTTCGCAATGGCAAAATCTCTGACGATATGGGATTTGCTATTGAGGCCGAAGTTTTAAAATTAAAATCATTATTTATGGAGTTCACAAAGCCGGTTGATGAAACCACTTTGCCGAATGTTGAGATAAAAAATAATGATAGTGAAGTGTTAAAATATTTATTAAATTCCTTAAAATCTTAAAAATGGAAGAAAATTTAAAAAACCAATTAGATCAAATATCTAATTCAATCGATTCAAAAATCGAAAAATCAAACAATGACGTTGCAAACACTATTGAAGTGAAAGCATCTGAAATTGTAAAATCTGAAGTTACTGAAATGAGTAACAAATTAAACGAGCGTTTCGACGCGTTTGAAGTAGCTAACAAGAAGCAATTCAACGCTAACAAGAAAATGACTTTTAAAGGTGCATTATCTGAAGCAATCGAAAACGGTGCAATTGAAGGACTTACAAAAGGAAATTCAAGAAGTGCAAGATTTGAAATCAAAGCTGATATGACTGTTGGCGCTGATTTTACTGGCGAAGTTATACCGGCTGACAGAGTAGCGGGATATAAGTTTGACCCAACAAGACCGGTTCATATTCGTCAATTATTAGCACAAGGATCAACACAAAGTGATGTTGTTCGTTTTGTAAAAGAATCAGGATATTCAAATGGCGCAGCGGCTCATTCAGAAGGTGTTACATTAGGACAATCTGATTTCGATATGACTGCTGCTGATGCTAACGTTAGAAAAATCGGAACTTACTTCCGTATTTCTGAGGAAATGCTAGCTGATACGCCTCAATTAACTTCTTACCTTTCAGCACGTGCGCCGGAAAAATTATTAGAAGTTGAAGACACTCAAATCCTTTCAGGTTCTGGAGTAGCGCCACAATTAAGCGGAATTATTACTGATTCAACTGCATTCGCTGCGGGTGATTTAGCTGATTCTGTTGATAACGCTAACGAATTTGACGTAATTGTTGCATCATTGAACCAATTGGCAATTGCTAATTATAACGCTGATACAATTCTTTTAAACCCAACAGATTTTCATAAAATCCTATTGTTAAAAGATACAACTAACAATTACATCAAAGACCAAGTTTATGGAGGTTTACAACCCGTATTTATGGGCGTAAAAGTTGTTTTAAATACTGCAATAGCTGCCGGATCATTCTTGATTGGTAACTTTGGAGTTGGAACACAACTTTGGGTTCGTGAAGGTGTAAACGTTGAGTTCTTCAGAGAAGATGGAACTAACGTAAGAGATGGTTTCGTAACTGTAAGAGTATCGGAAAGAGTAGCATTAACTAACTACTTACCAAATGCATTTGTAAAAGGAACATTCGCGGCTGCAATTGCAGACCTAGAAACTCCGTAATTATTTGCATAATTAAATTAAAAGGGCCGATTGGCCCTTTTTTTTATGCCTAATTTTTAGGGCATCTAACAGATAAGAAACAAAAAAAACAAAAAAAACTTTAAAAAAAAACTGAAAATATTTTTTTAATTCAATAAAGGTTTATATATTTGTACTGTTGCAATGAAGCAATAAAACAAAACAAACAATTATGAAAAATATAATTATCAACAACGGAAAAGGATTTATTAAGAGTTTTAGCATAGGAGGAATTAAAATACCTCATTTTGGGAATATTAAAGATGCAAAGAGATTTGACTCCAAGTCAGATGCTCAAAACGCAATAGGAAATCATCCTAATTGTATAATTGCAAAAGATATTTGGAACATATAAAACAACCCGGGCCGTTTCGGCGGCCCATAATATAAACACTATGAAAAACACTAAAAAAACATCAACGGGATTACACATCAAACAAAAAGGTAAACGCATTGAAGTTTATACGCCATCAGAGCAGCAAAAATTAAGAGATAAAAGAGAATTTGAAACTGATATTGTTGTTGGATTTACATTAGCAATGTTATTAATCATAATTGGAATCTTAATTGGAATATCAATTTAACGGCGTTCTAAGCGCTTTAAAAATTTAATTATGGCTAATATACCTAAACACTACCAAAACGGTAAAATATACGACTTAATTGACGTCATAGAGGACTTTAAACTTAACTTCAACCGCGGTAACGTTTTAAAATACGTTTGTCGCGCCGGAAAAAAGGAAAACGAAGTTGAAGATTTGGAAAAGGCAATTGATTATTTACAACGCGAGTTGAAATATGTGAAAAGAAATGTTAAACTAAAATTTTAAATATGTTTTATTACGATTATTTATCTGAAGATAATGAACCTAAATTTGAATGCGGCGTTTGCGGTTGTGAAACAGAAAAACCGGGGCCGTGTTCTAATATATGTTTTCAAGCTGATATGATGTAAAATGGAGCAAAGAATTAAAATCATATTACCAATTGTATTTTTCTTTTTTGCTATTAGGCAAATGATGAAATTCAACGATATTTATTGCGCCTTATTTCTGTTAATCATAGCGATAAGCGTTGCAACTGCTAAAGATAATACCCAATAATAGTTTAATTTTGTTTTGTTTGAAAGGCCGGTTTGTTAATTCAACCGGTTTTTTTTGTAGTTTTACAAAATGGATAACAATTTAATCGGTTGTTTAGCTGAATATAAGTTTGCAACTATGGCAATGGAACGCGAAATGCACGTTTCTTTTCCATTATTAGATTCATCGCCTTATGATTGTATCATTGAAACGATTAACGGCCTTAAAAAGATCCAAATTAAATCGGTTACAAAAGACGCTGACAATGTTCGTTGTTATTTGCGTAACACAAACAAACAATCTTATTCATTAAGTGATGTTGATTACTTCGCTATATGGGTAAATTCTCATAAAGGTTTTTATATTTTTGAAAATGATGGTGTCATCAAATCAATTGTTATAAACAAGGGCGGTAAATATTCAAAAAATTTTAATAACTTTGCATTGTTATAGTGTTTTTCATATTTGTTTTGTTTAAAAAGCGTCGCGATTTAATTGTGGCGCTTTTTTTTTATCTTTACAAAAATTTATATTATGAATTTAAAAATCAAAGAATCAATTTTAAGAAACGGCAAACGTTATAATGAAGGCGATAATATCGAACTTTCTGATGATGTTGCCAAAGTATGGATTCAAAAAGGGTTTGCAACTAAAGTAACAAAGAAGAAAAGCAAAATCGAAATTGAAACCAAAGAATTAAAAGTTGAATATTTAGAAAATAAAGACAATGCGACAGATAAAGATTAATTCAACAACTGGAAATGAGATTTTAACCGCTCAAGAAGTTAAAGATTACGTTCGTATTGATACGGCATCTGATGACAATATTATTTCGGCTATGATAACGCAAGCGCGTATCTGGTGCGAAAACTATATTTCCCGTGATATCGTTGGAAAAAACCGAACGTATTATTTACCAACAACAAACGGCGTTTTTGATTTGCCATTTGGCCCGGTTGAAATCATTTCAACGGTTAACGTTAGCGGAACTAATACAACCGCGTTTGAAATATTGGGTTTAGACAATGAAACAATTGAACTTGATGGCGGTTCTGCGGAACACGTTAAGGTTACATATATAACGGAAGGATTAAACGATTCGTTAATTAAACAAGCGATGTTGCAATTAATATCAACGTATTATGACAACCGCGCAAATTTTATTGAAGGCGCTTCAAAGGGTATCGGTAAAAATGTTGAAATTCCAAGCAACACAAAAACAATTTTAACATCATATAAAACAATGTTTCTGTAATGCAAGCCGGAAAACTAAATTCAAAGATTACAATAAAACGTTTGGTAAAATCGTCTGATGGTTTTGGTGGGTTTACTTCTACATTGTCAACGGTTGCATCTGTTTGGTGCGATTTAAAGCAAATTAACGGCGAAATAAACGAGAAGTTCGGCAAACGTGATCACGAAATTGAAGTTGAAATATTAATGCGTAAGAAAACGGCGGATTTGATTGTCATTGGCGATATATTTACTGTTGAAGGTGGTTCACAAAATTATAGGATAAACGAAAAATTTGAATTTGATTTGGACTATCAAACTAAATTAACCGCAACAAAATCTAATTAATGCAAACAAATTTTATCAAAATAAATCAATCGGATTTGTCACAACTAAAAAAAAAGTTGGACAATTTACGGGCCTTTGATAAAAAAACATTGTCAAATGAACTAGGGCGTTCTGCAATGGATATTGTTAGGATGGCTAAACAAAACGTTTCAGTTGATAAAGGAACATTAAAACAGTCAATTAAATCTGAACGTAAAGGCAAAACCGTTGAAGTAATTGCCGGCGCTCATTATGCGCCATATGTTGAATTTGGAACTGGTGGAATGGTCAACCTTGATGATATGGTTCAATTAGGGATTCCGCCAAGTTATGCGGCCCAATTTAAAGGCAAAGGAATAAAAGAGGTGAATTTGCCGGCCCGCCCGTTTTTTTATAATGCGGCGCGAATAGGATTAAGAAATTTATTAGTTAGATTAAAAGGCGAACTAAACAACGCTATAAAATAAAATATATGTTAGAAGCAATTCATTATGTAAGGCGCGGAATCATTGCTAAATTAACCAATGCGGTGACGATTAATGGCGCCGTTGTCCCGGTTTTCAATAGGATTCCAACTAATTCAACATATCCCGCAATTCGTGTTTATAGTTTGTCAAGCGATGAAGCTGATCAAAATCAAACTTCATTTATTAGTGAAACAATTACACGAATAGAATGTATAACAAGATTTTATTCGGATGATGGCGGTGAATTAGATGTGAATCTAATGGTGTCAAAGTGCCTTGAATTAGTTCGAACGCGGTCAAACGATTATATTGATTTAAGCGCCAACGGATTTAAAATTTACACAACAGTCAACGAAGGTGTTAAATATTTACAAGATGATTTAAAAGATTATACATATTTTCGCGCAATCATTGAGATATCAAATAAAATTGAACAAACAAACGCAATAGGCGGTTTACAAAGCGAATTGCAAAACGAACTCCAATCTTAAAAAATAAAAAATGGCTAAAATAACCTACACAAGTAAAATTGACAATCAAACTTCAGTATTGCCGGCAGTCAATAAAGTCGCGGCCGCTGATATGAATGAAATAAAAACATCAGTAAATTCATTATATGATTCAAAGGGCGGTTGGGTTGATTATGAAGATTCAGCAACAAGCGGAACGCCAATAAATTTAACGCAAAACGTTTGGACTGATTTGACTAATGACAAAGCCGGAAGCGGTACTGTTACAACTTATAAACCGTCATTTGTTACGGGTGATTTATGGAATTCAGCAACAAATAGTTTAGTGTTTACTGAATTAGGTTCAGGAAAAATTATGATTGTAAGAAACGATTTTGATATTACTGCGGGCGCTGCAAATACTCGATTAGATGCAAGATTATATTTTCCAGACACAAATAAATCTGTTGAATTTATGCACGATAATATTGCTTCAAACAACGATCTCGTTAGGTATTCAAGAACAACGCAATTGTTTACACATACAGATGTTTTAACAAGCGGTTGCAAGATTCAAGTTAAAGTTGATAAATCAGGTTGTACTGCAACAGTAGAAAATTTTCTAATTACTGTGTTAAGTCACTTTTAAAAAAATATTATTATGAGTATGGAGGATTTCAAATTAGGGGTTTTTAATGGATTATCATTGATGATTAGCTTTACACACGTTGAAAATAGTTTAAAAATTATATTGTTGTTGGCATCAATTGTTTATACGTTTCAAAAGATTCACGAAGGATATAAAAAAAGAAATAGCAATGCGAAAAATAGATAAAATAATAGTACATTGTTCTGCTACACAAGAAGGCAAAGATATTTCAGTTGAAACAATAAGAGGTTGGCACGTTAACGGTCGGGGATGGTCAGATATCGGTTACCATTACATTATTGGCTTAGATGGACTTACAGAGGTTGGAAGGCCAATTGAGAGGCCCGGAGCGCACACAAAAGGAGAAAACAAAAACAGTATTGGCATCTGTTACATTGGAGGCGTTGAATCTGAAAGAGGCAAGAACGGAAAATGGATTGCAAAAGACACCAGAACCGATGAACAAAAAATTTCCCTTTTAAATTTACTTACAACATTAAAAAGTATTTACGGGGATGATGTAACCATTCACGGGCATCGAGAATTTGCCGCAAAAAGTTGCCCTTGCTTTGATGCTAATAAAGAATATTGTAATATATAATTATGAAAAAAATAATTGACTGGTTCGGTGGTACTGTTGTTAAAGATTTAATGTCTGGACTTGACAAACTTTTTACTTCAAAAGAAGAAAAGATTTTAGCTGAAAATGCTATCAAACAAATTCTTGTTCAAAAACAATTGGAGTTGCAGAAAATGCAAACCGAAATAATAGTTTCTGAATCAAACGGAAACTGGTTGCAACGTTCTTGGAGGCCTATTCTAATGCTCGCGTTTGGGTTTATAGTCATTTACGTTAAGTTTTTAGCGCCTTTATTTGATTTTAGAATACCAGAGTTGGAAGATGAATTTTGGAACTTGTTACAGTTAGGAATTGGCGGCTATGTTGTGGGCCGAAGTGCTGAAAAGATTTCAAAGAATATCACAATCAAAAAATAAAATGGCAAAGAATCAAGTCAGAGATATTAAAGTTGAAAAGGTAAAAAAGAAACGCAAAGGCGTTCATTCTAAATGCAAAACTTCGCATTCAAAGAAATCAAAGAACTATAAAAAAAAATATAGGGGCCAAGGAAAAAATTAAAAAGCGAAACAATTTTAATTTTTGTATTTTTGTGAATATTATAAAATTTTAAAATTATTTTTATGGCTTCAAATTTATATCAAACAAGCGAATTTCAGAAATTATCCTTTGGTGATAAGGGATTGCGAATCATAGCGGCTTCAGCTACATCGGTAGCGGGTGAAAACTTTTGCGCGATTCAAGCAATCGAATCGTCAACAATTTCTTGTGATGTTGACACGATTGGCGGTGACACTTCAATCACATCATTGGCATTAGCTGCCGGGGTTGTTATTTACGGGAATTTCGATGATGTTGCCGTTGCAAGTGGGAAAGTTGTTTGTTATTTAAGATAATAGCAGATGATTGGATTAGGTTTAAAAATTCAGGTCAATCAGGCCATTGGTGAAGTTAGCACGTTATTAAGTGCGTTACAATCGCGCGCCGCATATTTTGAAAATGCAAGCGGAACAACTCAAATATTAGATGAGTTTGAAAGATGTTCAATTTAAAGGGAAAACAAAATGAGTAATTTATTACAAAAAGCATCAATAATCACAACGCCAACGGCTTATGATACTGGGAAAATATTAAGCGTTAAACCGGTGCAATATTACGGGCCTGAACTTGTAACTAATGGAGATTTTAGTAATGGCATTAACAGCTGGCAAGGAACTGATGCTAGTTCATTATTATCCGTTGTTTTAGGTGAATTAAAAATAGAAAACGGAGATGGAAGTTCAGCAGGTGCTAATTCATCAATAACAACAGAAATAGGTAAAGAGTATAGAATTACATTTGTTAGTAATAAAGGTACTGCGGTCGAGGGTGTTTTTTTCGGAGCGGGTACGTCAACTAATTCAGTTAATTTACTTGATGTAACAGATAATTTTGACGGTATTCATACAGAAACTTTTACTGCAACAACGACAACAACTTGGTTTATAGCCAAAACACTTAGTACTGTAAACGGACAATTTTCTTATATAGACAACGTAAGCGTTAAAGAAGTAATAAACGCCGATTTCGATTTCTCAAGAAATTCATCAGCAACCCGAGTTGGTTCAAACGGATTAATTCAAGATGTTGCAAGCAACCTTCCAAGAATTGATTATACTGGAGGGGTTGGGAGTTGGAAATTTGAACCGCAGAGGACAAATGTAGTTAAGTATTCAGAATCTTTTAGTAATTCCTATTGGGTAAAGGCAACTGTTTCTTTATCTTCAAATCAAATTATTTCTCCAAATGGAGCATTAGATGCTGATAAGATAATAGAAAGTTCTACAAATGGATTGCAACAAATTTATTCAGATGTAATAACTACTACGCCATCAAGTGATTATGTTTATTCTATTTTTATAAAAAAAGGAGAAAGAAGTTGGGTTAAAGTTATGACTGCAAATAATAGTGGTGCAAACTTTAATGTTGAAGATGGTGTTGTTGGTATTGTAGATAGTGGTATTACTGCGAATATTGAAAACTATGGAAATGGATGGTTTAAGTGTTCAGTTTCTTTTAATACTTCTGTAAGTGCAGATAGGGTTTATGTAAGAATAAGCACATCGAATGGAGTTACTTCTTATCAAGGAGATGGAAGTTCTGGACTTTACATATTTGGAGCAATGCTCGAACAAGGTTCTTTTCCAACATCTTACATACCAAATAACGGAGAAAGCGGTGGTGTTACTCGTTTGGCTGATGTCGCAAACAACGCGGGATCAAGTGATTTGATAAATTCAACTCAAGGGGTGCTATATGCGGAAATATCGGCTTTGGCTAATGATGGTACTTCAAGACATTTTTCAATTAATGACGGAAGTGCTGCTAACAAAGTAGAAATTTATTTTGATTCAACATCTAATGAAATTAATGGGCATATAAACGTTAATGGTGCTTCGTCTGCAATATTCAGTCAAGTAATTACTTCTGTTTCAACTTTTAACAAAGTGCTTGTAAAATATAAATTAAATGATTTTTTATTTTTTGTAAATGGTTTTAAGTTAGGTACAGATACAAGTGGAGTAGTTTTCCCTAATGGTACTTTAAATAATTTATCTTTTGATAAAGGAAATGGCACTTTAGATTTCTACGGAAACACCAAATCCGTTGCAGTTTTTAAAGAAGCATTGACCGATTTGGAACTTGAATGTTTAGTATCTTGGATGAGTTTTTCAGATTTGGGAATTAATTTTGGATATACAGTTGAATAAAAAAATAAAAAATTAAAAAATGGCACAAACATTAAAATTTGGTAACGGTAATTTCGCAACAAAAGCGGGTTCAACGTTATGTTATGATGATCAGAATGGCAACTTTAAGCCA
>Ga0209119_1002110_pt1 | contig 18600 bp, 13 predicted proteins | sample COG_03_FD_184747 | JGI IMG/M metagenome (GOLD analysis project Ga0209119, IMG submission 184747) | Pelagic Microbial community sample from North Sea - COGITO 998_met_03 (SPAdes) (version 2) | ecosystem: Environmental > Aquatic > Marine > Neritic zone/Coastal water | place: Helgoland, sampling... | reverse complement strand
TCTTCAGGGCTAATCTAAGAGGCGTTTCTGACACTACTTTTTTCCTCTTTAGACTAGCCAAATTATTTGCCTAATCCCCAAGTTTTTACGCTGACCCGATTTTTTGACAAATATGATGAGACTATCTGTGGCTGTAAGTCCACAGCCGAAATCGGCAATTACCTTTACTGTGGTAGTGGTATTGTAGGTAGCTAATGTGGTTTGAGTAAGAGGAGAAAATGCTCCTGCCGCAGGAGACCAACTAAATGATTCTCCTTGATCTGCTTGCAGAGTAAGGAGCTCACCTGGGCAAATAGTATCTTTAGTAGTAGAAGCATTTACTTCTCTGTAGGTATCGTAATGGCCAAAGTTTAATCGAACGAGTTGCGTAGTAAAGAAGCCTACACTTTCTAAAAGCGTCCATCCCGCAGGACTTCCAAAATAGGAAGAGCTATCGGTAAAATAATCGTTGGTATAGCCTAAACTCATATTGGACATTGAAGTCATCTGCTCTATGGTTGCAAAGTATTCACCTGCAGAAACATCAGCAATACATTCCAGAGGTAAGGTGTACCAATTTTGAGTTGCACTAAGAGCGATTGCACTCGTACTTACTATTCGACTGCCAGGGCCATTCGCATATGTGTATAAATGAGCCTTCACACTATCACCAACTGGAGGGTTTGTGATATAAAAAGTGATGCTGGTAATAGTATCTGCATTATTAAGCTCAAACCGCTGACCAAGCTCCAGAACGCCATTGTTGGATCCTATTCCTAAAGTAGTAGAGACTAAGTCTTCTCTGCCCATCACAGTGTCGGTGACCGTTATACTTAGAGTATCTACATTGTTAGTTATATCTAATTCGGTTTCATTCACCGTCGTATTAAAAGCAAATTCTTTTAACCCTGCGGTTGTAGCTCTATATTTCACACTTGTTGTTCCAGAGTCTATTCCAAATGGCGCAATGGTATCTAGATTTATTGTGCTTGAATAGCCAGCTGTTGTTATTACCACATTAGTGGATGTTATTTCGTTTAAACCTTCATTTTTCACTTTAGCTGAAAATTCTAATGAGTCAAATTGTACGAGTGGAATTAGAGGGTATTCTAAATCTAGGATACTGGTTTCAAGTAAAATAGCATCGGCTAGTTTAGGACTAAATGTATCTACTACAAAATTGTCAAAGGCAATATCACTTGTGAAATCTTGGCCCATTACAGCCCTTATTCTAATTTGAATACTATCAGAATTGTAATTGGCTAGGTTTACAGAATCTAGCACCCAAGCAGAATCTTTTTCGCCCAATTGAGACCATATGTTGTTACTCCAGCTTCCTGTTCCTATTCGTATGTCTACAAATAAGTTGCCCATGGACGTACCTAACATATGATAGTTAAATCTAAGTTGGTAGTACTCTCCAGAAGCAGAAAAATCAAAGTATGGACTTAAGATATTAATGTTTGAGCCGTTGCAAGCGGTACCCGTGCCAAATGTGGCCTCTGTATAAATATACGTGCCGCTTGTAGTCCCAGGATTTGCATCTGTACCCACGCCTACTCCCGTGGTTGCGCGTCCAGCACCCGGGCCTGTACCCGGAGATCCTGTGCCAGATGAGTCTGCACGCCAGTCGCCGTCATCATTGGGGTCTTGTATCCAGCCAGCAAATGAAGCACCTGTTACTGTCAAGTCGCAACTCTTATCTGTTTGGTGCAAAGATGGAGATTCAAAATCTTCAGTGTATGGATACGTTGTTACCTGAGCATAAGAGTAAAGAGAAGCCAATAGAAAGAAAGCAATTAGGATGAAAGATAGATTTTTTCTCATGTGGTGATATTAATTGATGGTTATAAAAATATCATTTTAAAGTCATAATAGCAAATGCTATAGTATGATTACTTTCGCCCAATGAAATGGTTCAAATTCGTCGGAGTGTTTTTGCTCTTCATAGGTGCTGGTTATTTTGGGATGATATGGATGGCCCCAGAAGAAGTAAGTGTGCAAGTAAATGAAGATATTAATGCTCCTATTTCTCAGGTTTTTGTAACAGCTACGGACTATCAGACTTTCCCTAAATGGATTAATGGTGTACAGGCAGCTAAGCAACTAGCCGGAGATGGAGCTGAGGTAGGTAGTGAGTATGAACTCAATTATAAAGGAGAAGGCAAAATGGTAATGAACCACAAGGTCACAGCACTAGAAACCAATAGTTTATATGCCTATGTGGGTACAGTAGCAGATTTTATGCAAGTAAATTCTAGTACTGCATTCGAATCCCTAGATAGCACACATACGCGAGTGAAAACTACCCTTACGCTAAAGCCACTTAGCAATCGCATGAAAATGTTTATGTATGCAGATGAAACGCACAAGAAAAATGCAGCTTCTAATCTTACTGCACTCAAAGAGTTTATAGAAGGCTAAAGAATATTTCCTGTTTGCTAGGCGATTTTTTCCCAAGCTTTATGCCCTTGTCGTTGAGAGATAAGTTGCTGCATACTTTTATGATTTTCTAGTTCAGGGTCTGCTTCCAATATTTCTATGACTGCTTTTCGAGCTACTTCTGCTATATGTGCATCTGCACCTAGTGACGCTAGTTTCAACTGGTCTAAACCACTTTGCCTAGTGCCAGCTATGTCTCCAAAACCTCTAAGTTGCATGTCGATTTCACTTAGCTCAAAACCACTACTCGAGTTCACCATAGCTTTTAGCCTAGTTTGTGCGTTTTCGCTCAGCTTTTTGCTACTAAGTAAAATGCAGTAACTCTGCTCAGCACCACGGCCTACACGGCCACGTAGCTGGTGCAGCTGCGAAAGCCCAAATTTTTCGGAACTTTCTATTATCATAATGCTCGCATTGGGCACGTTGATTCCCACCTCTATTACGGTAGTACTTACTAGAATGTTTGTTTTGCCATCGGCGAAATCCTTCATCTTAGCTTCCTTATCGGCAGGCTTCATTTTGCCGTGTAGCATTTCTACCTGATACTCTGGTCTAGGAAAAAAATCTAGCAACTGATCATAACCCGTATTTAAGTCTTTGTAGTGCAGTGTTTCACTTTCTTCTATAAGTGGATAGACTATATACGCTTGTCGTCCTCTGGCTATTTCTTCTTTTACAAATGTCCATACCTTTTCTCTGGCAAACCCAAATCTGTGAGCCGTTTTTATCTCTTTTCTGCCAGCAGGCATCTCATCTATTACACTATAATCTAAGTCGCCATATACACTCATAGCCAAGGTTCTAGGTATAGGAGTAGCAGTCATTACGAGTACATGCGGATTTAGTTTTCCCTTGTCCATGAGCTTAGCACGCTGTGCTACCCCAAAGCGGTGCTGCTCATCGATGATGGTGAGGCCAAGGTTTTTGAATTTTACCACATCCTCTATGAGTGCATGTGTTCCTATCAAAAGTTTAATGTCGCCATTTTCTAATTTTTCATGCAGCACTCTGCGTTCTTTGGTTTTAGAAGAACCTGTGAGTATACCTATCTCTATGCCTATTTTGTCTGCTAGTTCTTTTAACCCTATATAATGCTGTATAGCTAGTATTTCTGTAGGTGCCATTAGACTAGCTTGGTAGCTGTTATCTACAGCCATTAGTACGGATAAAAATGCCACTATTGTTTTACCACTTCCTACGTCCCCTTGCAGGAGCCTATTCATTTGCTTAGTAGAGCATAAGTCGGTTTTTATCTCTGAGAGTACTCGCTCCTGAGCACCTGTTAGTTGAAAAGGTAGATGTTTAGTCGCAAACTCCTCGAACAAAGCATTATGGGAACCAAAGAGAATACCATCTGCTGAATCTCCTCGTTTTATTTTTTGTTTTATAAAAGGCAATTGCAAGAAGAATAGTTCTTCGAACTTAAGTCTGTATTGAGCTGCATCTACATGTCTTGGAGTAGGTGGCATATGGATAAACTGAAATGCCTTTCTTCTCGGAATCAGTTTGTACTTTTCGCACATTTCGGTCGAGAAAATTTCGGGGATATCCAGTTTCTCATCAGATAATACCGTTTGCATCATCTGGCGAATAGCCTTGCTTTCTACTCGGCGATTTTTCATCTGCTCAGTAGTGTGGTATACGCCTTCTAGCGATGCTGCTTTTTGTCTATTAGCAACGGTGTCTATTTCTGGATGTGTTATATTTACTGTGCCTTTGTAGAAATTGGGCTTGCCAAACACCACTATTTCTTCCCCTATTTTGAGTACCCCTTTTATGAACTTTACACTCTTAAACCAAAGTAAATCTATGACACTTTCGCCATCAGTAAACTGGGCAACAAGTCTAGTCTTTAGTCGTGGTCCTATTTCTTCTATATGGGTTACTTTACCTTTGAGTTGTATGAAACTAGTGTCGTGCTCTATCTCAGCTATCTTATAAAATTTAGATCTGTCTACATATCTAAAAGGGTACTGCTCTAGCAAATCGCCAAAAGTAAATACACCTAATTCTTTGTTCAGCATCTCGGCACGCACTCCGCCTACACCTTTCAAAAATTTTATGTCACTAGATAGAAAAGAAGTCATGTCTTAAAATAATTTCCAATTAATGCTCCTATCTCCATCATCCACGCTATGCCCATATGTACTATAATACCGCCGAGTATAGACTTGCTGTAGTAGGCTATAATGCCGAGTAGTGTACCCCCAAAGAATGAACTGATAAGCTCGCCAGCAGGCTTACCCCAGTGTATGGTTACATAAAACATAGCCATAGGCAGAATACTTTTGGGGCCTAGTATACCAACAAAAGCAAGGATTAAAAATCCTCTGAAGAAAAACTCAATACTTATAAAATCGAGTCCGTAGAACAGTTCATATATGCCGTAGTAGATCCAGTGAGCACTGTTTTGTATGCTTAGCGAATCAAATTTTACTCCTCTAGGATACGCTCCTAGAAAATCACCTTGCGTACTTGCCAAAATAATTAGCGGAAGCATAATGAGTAGCATGACGAAGTAGGGCCGAGTGCTATATCCTTTGAGTGAGAAGCCGTATAGGTTTTGTTTTTTTCTATCTACAAAAAACCAGTAAAGTGTAATCGGGATTAGCACAAGACTAGAACGAAGAATAGTGCCAATAACTGACCACAGCCATCTCGGGTGCTCAAACTGCTGCATAGCCTCGTAGAAAGGTTCTAGTATAAGGTGAGAGCAAGCACGAAGCGTGAAAGCCAGTAGAGCAAATAGTATTAATCCCCAAAACTTAGCCGACCGCCAGTAGCTCCAGTCTTTAGTGAAAAAGGAGGAAGATAGATACCCTAGAAGTAGCGGAGTAGCATACAGTATAAAGATAAAAATAGAATAACTCCATTCCCAAGTGTGAATCTGTTTGTAGTCTTTTAGTATGGTGGTGCCATAGTTAAAAAAAGCAAATCCAACCATAAAACACAAGGCGAAAATAAATTCTCCAAGATGGAAGTGTTCCTCTTTATAGGCTCTTAAGTAATTGAGTATCTGTTTCACGATAGGCTAATGACAGACAATATTAAAACAAAGAAATGTAAGGGAGTGAAATTCCCTTCTAGAATCATTAAATAATACGTTTCAACTTCCCCAAAGTCGTATATTTAGGCAGTTCGAGTAAAATTGCCTTTGGCGACTTTGTATCCTTACCTGCCAAAGGCAGAGAGAAATGGAACAAAAGAAATCTAACTATTCCGTTACTCAATTATTCTCTAATTACTTCATTCTGAACCTCCTAAAAAGTTATCCCTTTTTGCTGTGTAAAACACAAATAAAAAAGGAGTTAATTGACCTTAAAAATCAATTATACTTGTGCTCAGTTGTAATGATGAAATCATTATCATTACAAGTAAGTAGTAATAATTAGACCTTAGAAACATGCCAAGCTTTTCACACCTACACTGCCATAGTCAGTTTTCTTTATTAGACGGAGCATCGCCTATAGATGACATGTTTGCCAAAGCAAAGGCAGACGGCATGCGGGCTGTTGCTCTCACAGACCACGGCAACATGTATGGGGCATTCAAGTTTGTAAACTCAGGTGAGCGACATGGAGTGAAACCCATAGTAGGTTGTGAGTTTTATATGGTGGAAGACAGGTTTAGACGCTCATTCGTAGGAGATAGTAAAGATAAAAGGTACCACCAACTAATCTTAGCCAAAAACCAAAAAGGGTACGAAAACCTATCCCTACTTTGTTCTCTAGGCTACATAGACGGACTATATGGTAAGTTTCCGCGTATAGACAAAGAGCTACTAAAAAAACATAGCGAAGGACTTATAGCTACGTCTTGCTGCATAGGGGCAGAGATTCCGCAGGCCATTTTATTCAAAGGAGAAGCGGAAGCCGAAACGCTAATAAAGGAGTACATTCAGATATTTGGAGAGGATTTTTATATAGAGCTACAGCGTCACGGTATAGAGAATATAGATGGCACGGGCATGAGCCAAGAAGATGTAAATCAAACGCTTATCAGGTTTGCCAAGAAGTATGACTTGAAGACCATTGCTACCAATGATTCGCACTATATGGAAGAGGAAGATGCACAGCCGCATGATATTCTGCTATGTGTGAATACAGGGTCAAAGCTTTCGGATCCAAAAGGATATGGCAAAGGGCTGCGTTTTGCATTCCCCAATAATGAGTTCTTTTTCAAAACTCAAGAAGAAATGGGACGTCTGTTTGCCGATGTCCCAGAGGCTTTGGATAATACCAATATAATAGTAGATAGTATTACGACGCCTAAACTCACTAGGGATGTGCTACTGCCTAACTTCATAATGCCGCCAGAGTTTAAAACTCAAGATGATTATTTGAGGTTTCTCACCTTTGAAGGAGCTAAAAAACGCTATCCTGAGATGACGATAGATACAGAGGAGCGATTGCTCTTTGAGCTATCCGTGATAAAGGACTCCGGCTATCCCGGCTATTTCCTTATTGTTCAAGATTTTACAAGTGTAGCCAGAGATATGGGTGTATCTGTAGGGCCAGGTCGTGGGTCTGCAGCGGGTAGTGCTGTGGCGTATTGCTTAGGAATCACCAATGTAGATCCCATAGCGTACGACTTGCTTTTTGAGCGTTTCTTAAATCCAGAGCGTGTGTCACTACCCGATATTGATATTGATTTTGATGATGAGGGAAGACAAAAAGTAATAGACTATGTGATAGATAAATATGGGCAAAAGCAAGTTGCTCAAATTATTACATATGGTAGTATGGCTGCTCGTTCTTCTATAAAAGATGTAGGCCGTGTGCTAGATGTGCCACTGCAAGAAGTAAATAAGGTAACTAAAGCTTTTCCAGATCACCTGAGTGCAAATCTGAATAAAGTATTGGCTCCAGGCGGCGTACAGAAAAAGCTCAAAGACTCTATGAATGCTGAGCAAAACCAAGCAGCTGAAGAGTTTAGGGTAATGGCGGAGCAAGACGATGAAATAGGCCAAATGATTCGTACCGCAAAAAGACTAGAAGGGTCGGTACGAAATACAGGGATACACGCTTGTGGTGTTATCATAACTCCCGATGATATAACCAAGTATGTACCTGTAACTACCGCCAAAGATTCGGACTTACTAGTTACTCAGTTTGATAATAGTGTAGTGGAAGATGCGGGTCTATTAAAGATGGATTTCTTAGGGCTAAAAACCCTTACCATCATCAAGGACGCTATAGCCATTATAAAATCAAAACACGATGTTACTATCATCTCAGATGACATTCCGCTAGATGATAAAAAGACCCTAGAGCTTTTCTCTAAAGGTAATACCAATGGTGTATTTCAGTTTGAAAGTCCGGGGATGCAGAAGCACCTCAAAGCACTAAAGCCTGATAAGTTCGAAGACTTAATAGCCATGAATGCCTTGTATAGACCTGGGCCTATGGAGTATATAAAAGACTTCGTAGAGCGTAAACATGGCCGCCAAGAAATAAAGTATGACCTGGACGATATGGAAGAATACCTGAAAGATACCTATGGTATCACAGTGTACCAAGAGCAGGTGATGCTACTATCTCAAAAGTTGGCTGGGTTTACTAAAGGTCAGGCAGATAGCTTGCGTAAAGCTATGGGTAAAAAGAAAATCGAAGAGATGAATAAGCTCTTTGATCTGTTCATAGAGCAAGGTAAAGAAAAAGGTCATAAAGAAGAAACACTCAAGAAAGTATGGAAAGATTGGGAAGCATTTGCTTCCTATGCATTTAATAAAAGTCACAGTACGTGCTATGCGTATTTAGCATTTCATACGGGGTATCTCAAGGCACACTATCCTGCAGAGTTTATGGCATCTGTGCTTACGCATAATATGAATGATATCAAGAAAGTAAGTTTCTTTATGGATGAGTGCAAATGGATGGGAATAGAGATTCTAGGACCAAGTGTGAATGAAAGTGAGCAAAAATTTAGTGTAAATAAAGATGGAGCTATTCGATTTGGCTTAGCAGCTATAAAAGGAGTAGGTGGTACAGCCGCTATAGAAATAATACGGGAGCGAAAAGAGAACGGGGTATATGCGAGCGTCTTTGAGATTTGTACACGTGCAAACCAGCGTGTGGTTAATAAGAAGTCTCTAGAGAATCTAGCTATAGGTGGTGCTTTTGATGAGTTTGGCATTAACCGCTCGAGTTACGTTACGGATGTAGGTCAAGGAATGGGAGTGGAGATGGCCATACGATTTGGGAATCAAGTGCAAAATGATGCTATGAATAGTCAGGCATCTCTCTTTGGGGAAGCAGGCTCATTAGAAATAAAAGAACCTGAGCTGCCACAGATAGAACCTTGGAGTCTTATGGAAAAGTTGCAGCGGGAAAAAGAACTCGTGGGTATCTATATCTCCGGCCATCCGCTCAATAATTTCAAGTTTGAGATAGATCATTTTACTACGCATACTTTAAACGATTTAGAGGTGCAAAACTTGAAACTAGAAGGAGCCGAGATTAGATTAGCGGGATTAATAAATACGGTGCGAGAAGCAGTGTCAAAAAACGGTAAGCCGTATTGTATTTTTACTCTTGAAGATTTTAGTGGTACGCGAGAATTTGCTATGTTTGGAGAGCGATATACGGATAATAAGTCGTGGATAGAGCTCAATGCTCAAATTTTTATAGTGGCTAAGGGAGAAAAAAGTTATCGTGATCCAGATAAACTTGATCTCAATATTCAGCAGATGACTTTCTTAGAAGATACGGTGGCTAATCAGCTGAAGAAGGTGACTATAGATATGTCCATAAATGATATAAACGAAGCTATGATGACCAAGCTATTTGATCTAGTAGACGAACGAGGGAAAGTAGGTTTGTGTTTTAAAATAAAGAGCGGAGACAAAGCTATAAAAGCTAGCTCTGCACGGTATAAAATTCAAATGGATGAGATTACAAAAGGAAAATTAGAGGATCTAGGTTTAAACTTTAGGTTTAACTAAAAGTAGAACAAAGCACACGAGATATAAAGTAGATTTGGCCTTTTGCTCTATTTAGGGCAGTGAGTTATAGTCCGTCAGAGTTGAATAAGATAGAGTAAACTGTTAGATCTAATTAATATTTTCATTATTTAAGCCCAGACTTACTTTTTCGGTATAGTCTATAGGTACATCAAAGCCAATACCTAGCACCTCTATAGTCACATAACCTGCGTACTCTATGGCTAGCTCATTGCTTAGAAAGCTTTTAATCGCATTTTGTAAAAACCCATCGTTGTCTTGGGTAAGCTTTTTAGGATTGAATGAAAAATTTACGGGGACCGTGAAATTACTATTCTTAGGCACGTCTATAGAAGTAGTTTGCTCTATGTCCGTTATATCCGCGTCGTTTATCTTAATATGAATGTCTGTTTTGGTAAGTTTGCCTGCAATAGCATTTGGGTTATTAAAGATAGCATCTCCTTGTAGCACTACTTTGCTCGCATTAGCACTTACTATTTTCACATTATCTAGGTTTATAAAGCTAGGAGATTTAGGCCCGCCCATACAGCCAGATATTAGGATTAAACTACCGATGGTAAGTTTGAATAGACAGTAACCTTTCATGTTTAAAGATAATTTTATATTTTTACACAAAATAAATCAATTAAAATAAAAAACATGGAAAAGGCTTTCGGTAAAATTTTATTAGCATTTGATAACAGTGAGGCAGCTATGGCTGCATTGCAAAGTGCATACGGTCTCTCTCTCAAATTTCATTCTCAAATTACGGCATTGGTAGTATCTGGAAAAGATACCAACCTAGAAGAATCGCGTAAGACGTTAGATACATTTGCAAAGGATAAGAGCTTGTCTATGAATGTGCTAGAAAAAGAAGGTGCAGTGTATGATGAGGTAATAAAATTGGGAAAAGAGGGTGATTATGATATTATTTTGATGGGTTCTCATGGCAGTAGTGGCTGGAGAAAACTATGGATGGGAAGCAATGCTTTTAAGGTGGTCAGTAGTTCTACTTGCCCTGTAATTACTGTTACAGCCAAGGCGAGTTCGCCCGAGCTTAACAACATACTATTACCTATAGCCGATTCTAGAAATACACGACAAAAAGTACCGTATTGCATTGCATTAGCAAAAGAATTTGGATCTACCGTGCATATAGTGGGATTATCTAAAAGTAGGTCTGGAGAAACGGATAAAAAAGTTTCGTCTTACGTAAATCAAACAGCAAAATATTTGGCCGAGAAAGGTATAAAGTACACGACTAAAATAAACTTGGGTGTGGATATAGCGAAGGAGTGCATAGCTTATGCAGAAGAGGTGGAAGCAGGATTGATGCTTATTATGAGTGAGACTGAAAGTGCAGGTTTATTTAGGGATTCCTACTCGCAACAGCTTGTAAACCATAGTACTGTGCCGGTTATGAGCATACATACTCGAGATACCCGCTTAGCAGGTGCCGCAGGTTACTAAGATTTCATTTAATTTATGGCCCACCCCCTTGGACTCTTTTCTAGATTATACTTATTGAATGATTAAGATTCAGAATGGAAACATCATTTGATAATATATTACTTGCCACAGATAGTCAGGCAGCCTCACTAGATGCAATACAGCGTACCTGTGATTTAGCGATTAAATTTGGGTCTAATATTACTGCTCTTTTTATAGCTGAAAAGGAAGAGAAAGGTTTTGAAGACTTAATTAATTATATCAAAGGCTACACTAGTTCAAAAGGAATTAAACTAGAAATAATTAATAAAAAAGGAAATTTGTATACTGAGACTATTCAGCAACTAAAGCAGGAAAACTTCTCGCTAGTTGTACTTGGAACTAACAGAGATTCAGTAAGAATAAAGTGGGGCCGCAGCGAAGTATTCAGGGTAGTCAAAAACTCTAATTGTCCTGTAATTTTGTATTGTGGAAGGACAGAAATTACAAGTTTAAAAGAGATAGTCTTGCCCATTTCAGATGCTTCCAATACTCGCCAGAAAGTACCCTATTGTGCCGACTTAGCAAAAGCGTTTGGCTCTACAGTGCATATTTACGGAATTTCAAAGAAAGATAGTAAGGAGACACAAAAGACCGTTGGTTCATATATAAGACAGACAGAGAGATATCTATCTGAACGCGGGATAAAATATTCCGTAGACTCAAAGTATGGAGTGAAAGAATCACGTGCCATTATTGCTTATAGTAAGCACGTGAGGGCTGGTCTTGTGGTTACTATGACGGACACAGATAGTGCTGGAATTTTTAGAAAATCAAATGCTGAAAAACTTGTTTATCAGAGTGATGTTCCCATAATGTGGGTTCACTCCAAAGATACGAGACTCGCTGGTGCTTCAGGTTACTAAAGACCTTTGTCTCGGATTACTAAGCCTGCCGCTGGTTGAGCTGTAGGCATAATAGTAAGTTCGTTTATGTTTACGTGTTTAGGTCTGCTCACTATGTACCAAATAGCATCTGCTATATCTTGAGCTACTAGGTTCTCAAATCCATTATACACATTAGCAGCTTTTGCCTCATCTCCATCTAGTCTTACTAAGGAAAACTCGGTTTCTACGGCTCCAGGATTAACACTGGAAACACGTATTCCAGCTTCAGCTAATTCTCTTCGCATAGCCTTATTTAGAGCATCCACCATATGTTTGGTGCCGCAATATACATTGCCGCCAGCATACACCTCCTTGCCTGCTATGGAGCCTATATTTACTATGTGTCCCTTGGTTTTTTTAAGCAAAGGAATAAGAGATTTAGTGACGTGCAATAAGCCTTTTATATTGGTGTCTATCATTCTATTCCAATGGTCTAAATCTCCATCTTCTAGATTTCCAAGACCTGCTGCTAGACCAGCATTATTTACTAATACATCTATAGCTTGCCACTCCGCAGGTATTTGGTTTACAAAGGATTGTACTTGCTCTGCATCTCTTACATCTACTTGCATGGTATATGTTTTAACACCATACTTCGTTTCTATCTCTTTAGCTTGCTCAGTAAGTCTGTCGGCTCTGCGGCCATTGAGTACTAGATCGAAGCCTTCCTTTGCAAAGGTATATGCCGCTGCTTCTCCTATTCCAGATGTAGTACCTGTAATTAATGCTATTTTACTCATTTTTTGGCCTTGCCTTTGAGCATATTTAGAATGTCTTCGTCACTCATTTCTAGCATTCCTGAAGATAAGATTTCTTTTACCTCTGGAGCTAACTGATGGTTCGGATATTCTGCTAAAAACTGATTATAGTACTTTTTAGCTAGTTCTATATCTTTAGCATATTCCCACGCCACAAAACCTGCTCTATACAAGAGATTGCCTCTGTTTTCATACTCCGGGAATTGGCTCGCGGCCTGGGCCAGACTGCCTATAGCTTCATCAAAACTTCCTACGGCTGTATGTGCCAGAGTTAGTCTTTCGTAATCCATTGGCTTTACATCTTTATCCGCTTCTATCTTTTGCTCATAGATTTTTATCACATCCTGCCATTGTGCAGCTGTAGGTAGGTTGTCTTCTAGTACTTCGCTTATTAGGTCATCAGCTTTGCCAAATTCTGTTGCTTTGGTATGCACCAAGGCTAAATTTATAGCAGCATTTCTGAATCTGTCGGTACTATCATCTCTAGTAATATATTCTGTTAGCAAGATTTGAGCTTCGCCTAAATTATTCTCATAGAAGTAGTATTGTCCTGCTGCATATAAGTAGTCATTTGCTTGAGCATCGGCATATTTCATTCCATATGCTTTGTGCAGTAGAGCTAGTTCTTCTAGTCCTTCTTTGGTGCCAGTTTTTTCTGATTTTTCAAACTCTGCTATCTTAGCTAGTTCAGCTTCTTGACTAGGGGAGCACGCAGCCATCAGGCCGCATAGTGCGATTATTACGGTTATTTTTTGCATAAAATTTTTAGTATTGACTAGTTCGCAAAAGTACTAATGTACAGGCTTCTAAGGTTGCTATCTTTTGCGAACTTGCTAGCTCCATTAGTTCTAGGTTTTCAGTCCCAGGATTAAAAATGATTCGTTTGGGTTTTAAGGCCAAGATTCTATCGTAAAAATCCTTTTGAATAGTAGGGTTGATATACAGTGTAACGGTGTCAATGTCCTCGTCTGCAGGCCATTCGTTTAAAATAGTTAACTCGCCTATCTCACCTCTCTTTACCCCAAAAGGTACTACTGTATGCCCAAAGTCTACTAACATTTCTGTGGCTATGTAGGCATATCTTTCTGGCTTAGGAGTAGCCCCAAGTACGAGCGTTTTTTTATTCTGCGGCATATCCTAGATAGTTAAAAGGTGTGATGTTGCTTATCTCTATTTTTACTGCGGTGCTTACATCTAGTTTAGTCACGAAGGTGGCAATACTCTCAGCATTTATACCATCGTTGGTTCTTGTTAGGTCCTTCAGTAGTTCGTATGCACCTTCTATTTTTTCTCTACGAAGTATGGTTTGTATAGCCTCTGCAGTTACAGCCCAGTTTCTATCTAAGTCTGCGTGTATAGCTTTCTCATTTAGTATCAGCTTGCCCATTCCCTTGTCTAGGCTTTTCAGAGCTATGAGAATATGCGAAAGTGGTACTCCCACGTTTCTCAGCACCGTGCTATCTGTTAAGTCACGTTGTAGTCTGCTAATAGGTAACTTGTTACTCAGGTGGTCCATTAGTGCATTGGCTATTCCTAGGTTTCCTTCAGCATTTTCGAAGTCGATAGGATTTACTTTGTGCGGCATGGCACTAGAGCCTACTTCTCCAGCTACTATCTTTTGCTTGAAGAAATCCATACTAACATACTGCCAAATATCTTTAGCAAAATCCATCAGGATTACGTTGATACGTCTCATCGCATCAAACACGGCAGCTAGTTGGTCGTAGTGATCTATCTGAGTAGTTGGGTAGCTTCTTATTAAACCTAAGTCGGCAACTAGTTTGTCTCCAAACTCTGGCCAGTTTATTTGAGGAAATGCTAAACGGTGAGCATTGAAAGCTCCTGTAGCTCCGCCAAACTTCGCACTTATGGGTGTTTCTATAAGTGTATCTAGCTGCACTCGTATACGCTCTGCAAATACGGCAAACTCCTTGCCTACAGTCGTAGGAGTAGCTGCTTGACCATGAGTACGACTAAGGAGTGGTATGCTTTTCCATTGCTCGGCAAAGGCAGTTATTTTCTCTTGAATGTTTTTAATGTTTGGAATTATAACTTCGTCTATGCCCAGTTGCAGGCTAAAAGGAATGGCTGTATTATTCACATCTTGACTAGTCAGCCCAAAGTGTACAAACTCGCCGTATTCTTCTAGATTAGTGCCTTTTAGTTTTTCTTTGATAAAGTATTCTACAGCTTTTACATCGTGATTGGTAGTCTTCTCTATGTCTTTTATTTGCTGAGCATCTGCTTCGCTAAAATTAAGATATAAGCCTTTCAGAAAGTCAGTGTCCGTAGATGATATGCTAGGAAACTGTTCTAAATCAAGCTGAGATAATGCAATGAAATATTCTATCTCTACCCATACGCGGTATTTGAAAAGTCCGTATTCTGAAAAGTAAGGAGCAAGCTCTTGTACCTTACTTCTATATCTCCCGTCTATAGGGCTAATGGCTGATAGTTGCGATAGCATAGGTGCAAAGATAATTTTACGGATATACTGTGCTATACTTGATGCTTATTTGTGAAAAACTTATGAAATATATCACCCTGCTTTTAAATTTTCTTGCATCCATGAGTCTAATAGTTTAGCCGAGGTTTATCTATTGGTTTAGTCCATGAACCCCTTGTAGATTGCATATGAGGTTGCCGAAATTTGAGGATTTTGGTAGTTTTTATACTGAAGGACTCTTACTAATTCTCCCTACAATAAAAAAGTACGCTAAAATTACATCTCACAGTTGCCTGAGTAGTCTATCTTCGCATTAATGAGAAACATTACTTTATTTCTAATTCTTTTAGGAGGATTAGCACAAGCACAAGTCACCCTATCTCTTGATCAGTTAGATTTTGGAGATGTGCTTACCACTGCAGATAGAGAGCTAGCTATTAACGTAACGAATACTACATCCTTTGCTTTAGAAATAGAGGATGTAAATGTCTTTAATACAGATTTCACATATAGTGTACCTAACGCTACTATAGATGCAGGAGCTACTGAGAAAATCAGAGTAACCTTTAAGCCGAGACATAACCTGAGGTACAACACAGAGTTGATTTTTGTGCTAAGTGATGGCTCAGAGCATAGACTAGATTTAATAGGAAACGGGAAATACGAGGGCACGTACTATGATGCTACATTTAATAAAAGCTACCAAGAGTTAAAAGATGAATTGAAAACGATACTCGCTGCAGGATACACTAACCTAGGATATACCGGTGCTCGAGACAAGATGTACGGAGAAATAGATAACGTAGCGGGCAAAGTGACGTGCGTGTACACAGGCAGAGATGCTACTTTTAATACAAGAAGCGGTGCTAACTCTAGTAGCTTTAACTGTGAGCATACTTGGCCACAGAGCCTCTTTAGTAGTAATGAACCAGAGAAAGCAGATATTCATCACCTTTTTCCTACGGATGTAAATGCCAATAGTAGAAGAGGGAGTTACCCGTTTGGAGTAGTAACGGGAACTCCTAGCTGGACAGAGGGAGGAAGTAAGTTAGGTGGAGGCGTTTTCGAACCACGTGATGAACAAAAAGGAGCTACCGCTAGAGCTATGCTTTACTTTGCTATCAGATACCAAGATTACAGTAATTTCATAGATGGGCAAGAAGCCATCTTAAGACAATGGCATATAGCCAATGATCCAAATACAACAGATATTACCCGAAATGAAAATATCTTTAAGTATCAAAAAAATAGAAATCCATTTGTAGATCATCCAGAGTTCATAGAGCGTATCAATAAGATAGGAGCTACAGACACTAAGCCAACTATAAAAAGTGCTGAAGCATCTCAGAATAGTATTAGCTATGGTACGGTAGGTTCTACTGAGCAGCGATTCGTACATATAGTAAATACGGGGAATACAGATTGGACAGGTGTATCTGCCGCCACGACGGTCAAAGGAGACTTGAAAATCAAGAATACAAGTAGTTCTGTAGCTCAAGGGGAGGTACTTATAGTTGAGTTAGGTTTTAGCGGTTTAGCAGATGGTGCATATACCGACGATGTGGTAATCAACGTAGAAAGTCAGGCAGGTAAAACGTTTATTATACCTGTAATATTTAGCGTAGGAAAAGTAAGCATCTTTACCCCTAAAATAGAGTCTATCCAAGTTTCGTATAATCCCATGACCCAATCTGTTCGTGTCTTAGAAACGCCAATGGATGCTCAGAATATTTCTATTTATGATGGTTCTGGAAAATTGGTCTTATTAAAAACGACCTTCACCGATATTCCGTTCGGTGGTCATACCGCAGGCATTTACTTCGTTGTTATAAAAACTGAGACAGGGAGCTACAGCTCTAAGTTCTTGGTTTACTAACACATAAAAGTAAATAATATATATGCGTTTTTTTAAAGTTGTTTTAGCTTCTTGCTTAGGTTATCTATTGGCTGGTATTGTCATTTTTGGTTTACTCTTTTTTGTAATAGCTGGTGTGGTATCTAGTGCCAAGCCAGAAGTAGAAATACCGTCCGATGGTGTGTTGAATCTGAAACTCAATTACCCATTACAAGATAGATCCCAAGATAACAATCCGTTTGCAGCGTTAGCTGCTCTAGATCCTACGTATCAAGTGCCGATAGGGTTAAACGATATACTACAGGCTATAGACGAGGCTAAAGAAGATGATAAAGTGAAAGGAATAGTACTAGACCTTACGGCTTTTCAGTCGGGCTATGCTAAGCTTACAGAAGTAAGAAATAAGTTAGAAGATTTCAAAACATCGGGCAAGTTTATATATGCCTATGCAGATTACTATTATTTCCCTACATACTATATGGCTAGTGTAGCAGATAGTGTTTTCGTAAACCCAGAAGGCGAAATGTCTTTCACGGGTATGGTGGCACAGATTACTTTCTTTTCTGGAGCATTAGAAAAGTTGGGTATCAATATGCAGGTAGCTAGAGCAGGTAAGTTTAAAGGAGCAGTAGAGGCTTATACTAGAAAAGATCTTAGCCCAGAAAATAGAGAACAAATAGAGGTATACATAAACTCGCTATTCAATGAAACGCTGGCTAAAATATCTGCAAGTAGAAATATCTCAGTAGAGAAGTTGAAATCTGATGCAGACAAACTAGAAATGCGTTCCGTACAAGATTTCATAGCTGGAGGATACATTGATGCCGCGGTATATAGAGATCAGTTTTATAGTGTTATGAAAAAGCGAATGGGAGTAGATGAAGAATCTAAAGTGTCGTTAATCTCTGAGCAGAAATACGCTAGATCTCTTGGGTCAGTAGGGTCTGGTAGTGATAGAATAGCTGTGGTATATGCAAGTGGAGATATAGTAGGAGGTAAGGGAGATGGTACGCAAATAGCAGCTGATGATATGGCCGCTACTCTTAAAAAAGTTCGCTTAGATGATAAGGTAAAAGCAGTCGTTTTCAGAATAGACAGTAGAGGAGGTAGTTCCCTAGCGAGTGATATTATCTGGAGAGAAGCAAAGCTCTTAGCAGAAGCGAAACCACTTATAGTAAGTATGAGTGATGTAGCAGCAAGCGGAGGATACTATATAGCTACTCCAGCACGTAAGATTGTAGCAGAAGCTACTACCATTACGGGTTCTATTGGTGTGTTTGGGTTAATACCAAATGCTGGCGAATTACTCAATAAAAAACTAGGACTCGATTTTGAATATGTAGGAACGGGTAAACATTCAGATATGGGCAGAATAGATAGAAATATGACAGCAGAAGAGCGAGCATATATAGAATCTATTATTGATAAAATATACGACACCTTCCTTGGTAGAGTAGCCGAAGGCCGTAAAATGTCTAAAGAAGAGGTGCATAAAGTAGCTCAAGGGCGTGTATGGACAGGTACTATGGCCAAGGAAGTAGGATTAGTAGATGAGTTAGGTGGTCTAGATAGAGCAATAGAATTAGCAGCTGCAGAAGCAGGAATGGATACCTATAAGCTGAAAGAATATCCTAAAGCTAAAGATCAAATAATGGAAATGGTGAATGCCTTACAAGGGAATATATCTATGCAAGCCAAAGTACAAGAAATGGTAAAGAATACAGGGTTTGAGTCGTATGCTAAGTATCTATCTGATATAGAAAGATTTGGGACTAAGCACACTGTGCAGGCTATGATGCCATACG
>Ga0209119_1002108_pt1 | contig 18610 bp, 17 predicted proteins | sample COG_03_FD_184747 | JGI IMG/M metagenome (GOLD analysis project Ga0209119, IMG submission 184747) | Pelagic Microbial community sample from North Sea - COGITO 998_met_03 (SPAdes) (version 2) | ecosystem: Environmental > Aquatic > Marine > Neritic zone/Coastal water | place: Helgoland, sampling... | reverse complement strand
TATGGTCCCATTTAATGTTCCCTTTTTGAAACAATACAATGGGGCCATCAATACAGTGTTTTAATTTAAATGGATACTGGGTATCTTCAAAATAAAGCCCTTGAATCTTGTGTTTTTCCATAAAACTAAGCTCTTTTTCGGCCGCTTTAAGATGTTTTGTTTCATGTAGATGTTTGATGGTCTGTGTGCCAATCCCTTCTATTTTTGAAAGGTTGGTTTTGGTTTCTTTAAAAACAGCCTCGGAGCTGCCACAGTGGTGAATTAGTTTTTTCGCCGTGATGTCGCCAATATTAGGCACGGCCTGCAATGCAAGCGCATATAGGAGTTGAGATGAGTTCATAGGGGGCTATGTTTGCTGTAAATATAAGCAACCCTACAAACATATCCCTAAATTTATGGTAACGTAATAAACTCTAACTCATTTCCATAAAACACTCCATTACAATCCTCACCATAAGCTCTAAAATAATAGGTTGTGTTAGGTTGAAGATTATACATATAAGAATCATATGGTCCGTTTAGACTTCCATTTTCAGATGAAAAATCATTAACATCATCAATTGTAGGGTTCGCGGATGTACTCCAAACAATACCTCTAGATTTCATTTTAGTGTATGAGGTGATGTTAGTAGCTGTTTGTGCTTGGTCAGAGCTGATATTAAATGCAGCAACGGTTTGTATGTCAATTGGTGGAATCAAACTAGGGTCTTGGAAACAATAGGTATCATCTAAATTATTTGACACATTAATATCTCCAAACGTACAATCAAGTCCATCATTCTCTAGCACAAAGAGCTTACAAGGGAAGTCATTTAAATCTAATTGTTGGTTGTTTTGAACTGTTAGACTTGTATACACCTTAAGTAATGATTCAAAATTAATGTCATTTAGAGTTTGATTAGAATTTAAATAAAAAGAATTTTGATTGTAGACTTTATCACCCGTTGTCTCTAATTTTGGCATATGAATCTTAGAAAGGCTGCCATTATTTTGAACACCTAAGTTTTTATGAACAGTTGTAAGTTCAGGGAAAATTACTTCAGAAAGAGAGTCATTATTATTTATGGTTATTTTATAAAAATCTTCTAGACTTGGCGCATTAATTTCCTCTAACAATTTATTGTTACTAATTAAAATGTAAGGTTCATGCCAATAATCTTTATCTTTAACATCATTTGAAGATTTTAAACTATTAAAACTAACGCTTTTTAATGTCTCATTATTGTGAATATATATTTCACCTGACACTACATTTGTAATATTATTAACATTTATTTCTTCTAATTTTTCATTATTGAAAATTTGTATTTTAGTTTCTAAATCCAAGCCAGTCCCTAAATTAATAGTTTTCAAATTTGAATTATTGTTGATTGTTAAATCTCCACCATGATATCCATCATACCGTCTACCTTTGTAAAAATTATTTAGGTTAATAACAGAAAGAAGATTATTGTAATTTATCGCAAAACTGCTCCCTATTTCTTCCAAACTATCTAAATCTATCTCCTCTAAATTTTCATTTCGAGAAATAGAACCCCCACCTGCAATGGACAATAAATTTGGCAATAAAAAATTTTCAATATTATTAAAACCCACATTTAGCCTATTTGAAATTTCCCTTAGTTTAGGTGCGTTGAATTCCCTTAGTGAGTATTCATAATTTAAAATCAAATTTCCCTGAATCCTATCCAAACTAGGAAAGTTAACAATCACTATATTACTGTAGTTTGGAGAGCCATATTCCCAATTTAAATTTCTTAAAGAGATTATATTTTGAAATGTGATTTCAGAAGTAGTAGTGATTGTATAGTTTTCAGGGCTAAAATCTCCTGAATCCGTAGAAAAATTATAAATATGATTTCGGTTTGGGTCTTCGTTAGCTATTGCAATTTGATTACCATAAACGGTATCCCCACCAATTGTGGTCACAAAAGGCCTTACAAATAATGAGTCTACAGGAACTCCAACCAAATCCAGCTCAAAAATAGGAGGGACTTCTTTCCAGAATCCGCCATCATAATAGGCTTGCTCTACTTTTGGATCTAAGGTTGTCGGTCCACCAGTAGTATTATAACAAAGCCCCGCTGAAGCTATATTTTGAATATTATCAGTTACTATTTCTGCGCCAAAGGTTACAGCATTTGCAAAAACTATGGCTTCAATATTGTTAATTAAGGTTACATCAATTGAAGAACAATCAGAAATACTTAATACCATAGAATCCTCTAGCTCTTCAAGACTCCCACATGAGTCATTTTGAGCTTTTACAGTAAGGGTTACTGAACCAGAATTAAAATCTTCATTTGTTGGGACATATTTAGGATTAGGGGAGTTGGAATTATCAAAAGTTCCATTTCCACTAGTTGTCCAAAAAATATTGGTTGCATTCCCCACGTTTCCTGCTATTTGAAAGATCTCACCAGAACAAATTGTTGCATCAGCTCCAGCTTCAGCAGTTGGATAACATGTACTACAATCAGTAAAACTTAGGGTTCCAGTGATTGAAACGGCAGCACAAGTTCCTGGATCGGTCTCGATAGTGTAAATGTACGAGGAACCGTCGATTAGAGTGCTGTCGGGGATGCCTTGAATGATGATCCGATTCCCAACAATCGACGAGGTAATTCCAGAGGGCAAGCCTGTAATCGTTGCGCTTGATTGAGAATTTTCGATAAGGTACTCTATGGGTTCTATGGGCTCGAGAAGGCATGAGCTTACGTTTTGCTCGCCAAGATCTAGCAGAATTTGAGGAGCTGGTTCGAATGTGATTTTTCCATAGGCAACTCTATTCGGACCATTCGACTGTGGCACTTGGACTTGGTACTCAAAAGTACTTGTTTGCAATAGTTGCTGGGTAATTTTTCCAGAGATGACCAATTCATTGTTTGTAAGTTCAAAAGTGAGTCCTGATGGCAGTCCAATCACCGTTATTCCAGAAACTACTTCAGAAAATGAATAAAAAATTGGTTCAATCTCAACATTGGCACAAACCGATTGATTATTGGTTCCAGTGGATGAAATTAGAATAATGCTAGTATCATCGGGTGTAATAACAGTAATGTCCCAGCTTGTGCCATTCCATATCCATTGTAGGTAGTCTCCATTTTCAACTCCGTCAGGAAGTTCAAAGGCAAAGTCATCACCATCTTCACCATCAGCTCCTTTAAGTGAGTCTATAAATTCTTGTTCTGTTCCTGTGTTGCCAAGATCTAGCCATATCTCATAGGCCGATGGTCCTTCCTCGCCTGAAACACCTGCTTCACCGTCTTCACCGTCTTCACCTGCTTCACCATCTTCACCATCTTCACCTGGCTCGCCAGCTTCGCCTTGAGGCCCTTCAGTTCCAGCTCCTGGCGCATATAATGCAAACGGAACGGCTGTGAGTTGTTGTAAGCTTAATGCTTCGAAAGCGTTGCACTGTCCCGTAATATCAAAATCGACTTTTAGGGATTTCATCGCAGCAGACCATTCGATATCACTCCACTGACTACCGCCAACTGGAGTGCCTGTACCAATTACCAAATTAACCATTCCTTGAGAATCAGTAGTGGTTCTGACATGCTCTATATATTCATAATTCCCTGTTTCGTCAATGAGTGAAAATTGAAGACAGATCTCCTTATTTCTTAATGGACTGTCTTTTTGATTGGCGCCCGGAAGTTCTACTTCGCTTGTATTTAAGATCAGGGCCTGATAACTAATTCCGCTGCGTTGGTCTTGAGCCGCTATAAATGTAGCATTGAAAAGACATAAAAATAGAACGAATTTTAGAGGTTGAAATATATTTTGCATACTTACTGTTTTTGCGTTAAAACGATTAGAACCCTTCGATTAGAATCATAAATTTTTTGATTGAACTGACTGGTTTCACCTGCCCCTTTGACGGTACATTGTGTTGGGTTTACTTGCTTAGAAATTAAAAATTCCCGAACACTTAGCGCCCTGTTGTCAGAGAGTGTTTGATTGGACTCTGTATTTCCTGTCGTGTCATCGGCATACCCAACAAGGGTTGCTGCTGTCGCTGTATTGTTTCGTAAATAATCGGCGAGAGCTTCCAGTTTTTGATATTGATCTTTATCAATTTTATAAGAATCTAGATTAAAAAAGACCGTGACTTCTGGTATTTGTTTGGAAGGTTGTTTAAGTGAATTTATGGCCAATTTTAAAGTTTGGATTTCTTGGGCCATGTTTACTTGATTCCCTGGAGCACCAACGTTAGAGTTGTTGTGTTCATGATCTTGAGCGTCTTGTTTGTTTGTTTTCAAATGAATTCTAAAATAGAGTTGATTGGATACATACGAAAGGGATTCCGATCCTTGATCGTTCGGTTTTATCGCCATCGAAAAATTATAACCAAGGTCCAGCCCAAAAGTATTTGAATCAATGATTTTGGTGAAAAGCCCTATACTGGGGTTAAGCCAAAATCCATTGACTTCTTTTTCATCATTTAGGCTAAATGTTTCGCCTCCAATTTTTTGTTTCCCCGACGCTAAATAAAGGAAGTCTGCACTTGCTTGAATCGCTAATAGGTTTTTATAAATTGGTTTTTGATACTGAAGAAACCCTCCTAGATAATTCGTTTTCCAATCATAATTTTCATAGCCATCTCCTCCGGTTGCATTAAACTGTTGAAAGCTAATTCCGTAGTTAATTTTTTGTTTGAGCAATCGGAAAGACGCCAGTCCTAAACGAGAATAAAGCCCCGAAGAGGAGGTCACATTTTCGTTGGAGACCCCCATAGAGTTTTCATAGTCGTATGAAGTAAAATTGAGTCCTGTTTCAAGAGAAATTTCTTGTGCTGACCCTGTTGTCCAAATAAGTAAAACACTAATAATTGTGATTAAATTTTTCAAAGTTTCTTTATGATTTTAGTTTGGAAATTAAGGTTTTGACCAATCAGCGAAATGATATATTCACTGTCAGAAAGAAAAGGGAGGTCTAATAAAATAGATTTATTTGAGGTTTGCACTGTGGTTGTCAATACGTTTCGACCCAGGATATCTATAATTGTAATTTGAATGGGATCATACTCCGACTGAAACTCAAAGTTGAGTTGGGTTGAAAATGGATTTGGATAAAATTTAATCCCCTCTAAATTTGAAATAGATTGTACTGTATAGTTATTAAACATGGGATGTTGATACCCTTGTATAACAGATGTTGAAGTTAATTCAGAGGATCCAATGACAGACGATTGCCCGACTGTTTGAGAGATTGAATAATTACCACGGACTTGGCTGCTTCCTAACGCTCCAATGGATTGATGGTGTAACTGGGCATAGACGGAAGTGGTAAACAAAAACAGCGCTAAAATGAATAGCAGATTTCTGGTGCTGGATAAAAACTTCTCTTTAATGCGCATTCGTAAATTCATTTAATTATTGAAAACTGAAAAAACACTTGTATAAAGCGCTTAACACATTCGCATAAATAAATTAACAAAGAGTATACTTAGGAAGGTGAAAGTTGAAGTTTAACACAATAAAAACTCTAACTACACAAAAGTAGAGAAATATAATTGTTTTTACAAAAAAAATTATAACTTTGGTTTATGCAACTAAATCAGTACATAAGCGATTTACTTTACCGTTATGAATGCGTAACACTTCCAAATTTCGGAGCCTTTTTATCGCATCCTGTTTCGGCAAAGATTAATGAGGCCACCAATGATTTTTATCCGCCACAAAAACGGTTGTCATTTAATGCACAGCTGCAATCTAACGATGGTCTTTTAGCCTCCTATATTTCAGAGGTTGAAAACATTCCATACGAAGCAGCGACTCGCAAAATTGAAACACAAGTTTCACAACTTAAATCGAGTTTAGAAAAAGGGGAAACTATTGAATTCAAAAATATTGGCGAATTATCCACTTCTAAAGAAGGAAAAGTGATGTTTGCTCCGTCGGAAACTCTTAATTACTTGACTGAATCTTTTGGGTTAGCTGGTTTTGTATCGCCATCAATTGAACGACAAGCACATCAAGCAATTGTTGAAAAACTAGAAGCCACTGGTGCTATCGCCTTGTCTCCAACGCGATCTAAATTCAATCAATACATGAAATATGCCGCTATTGCGGTACTTGCCCTTGGGTTGAGTGGTTCAATTGGATCTAATTTGTACCTGACTCAAATTGAGCGTCAAAATAATTTAGCCATTGATACCGCAACTGCAACCTTAGATAACAAAATACAAGAAGCAACCTTTGTCATTGAAAACCCATTGCCTGCGGTCATGGTTAATTTAAAAAAGCAAAGCGGAAATTTTCACGTTGTTGCGGGTGCTTTTAGAATTGAAGCCAACTGTAACAAAAAACTAAATCAGCTAAAAGCGTTAGGGTTTAATGCGCGAAAAATCGGTAAAAACAGATTTGGACTACACCAAGTTGTTTACGAGAGTTTCGAAACTCGTAAAGAAGCAGAAAAAGCCCTTTTTAAAATCAGAAAAGCACAGGATCGTGCTGCATGGATGTTGATCAAAAATATTCCGTAATTTACTTCAGCCTTTATACTAACAACTTAGTACAGGTTTCTGTACTCTATCCCTCATTATACATTCTAAATTTATGGAATCCAAACACCCTCAAGACTCAAAAACTACGATGACCGACTCGGTTCTTCCAAGTGAAACCAACGCCATTCATACATTATTTGGTGGTGAGTTATTAGCGCGAATGGATCGTGCTGCGAGTATCGCTGCCCAACGTCATTCGGGGAAAATCGTAGTCACTGCCTCTGTGAATCATGTGGCATTTAAACATCCTGTTCCTTTAGGAAGCATCGTTACTGTAGAAGCAAAAGTATCTCGTGCTTTTAAAAGTTCAATGGAAGTTTATATTGATGTTTGGGTCGACAATAAGACCTCTAAAGAGTCTATTAAGGTTAACGAAGCCATTTACACTTTCGTGGCGGTTGACAACACTGGGTCTCCTGTAGTCATTCCACAATTAGTGCCTGAAACAGACGAAGAGATTAAACGTTTTGAAGGCGCTTTACGTCGCAAACAATTAAGTTTAGTATTGGCTGGGAAAATGAAGGCTCAAGATGCTACGGAATTAAAAGCGCTTTTTAATTAACTTTTACAATCGATAGATCCAGGTCGAAGGATCTTGTGTAGAGCTGTCTTTGTAAATTCCAAAACTTAGAATCGACTCGCCAGATGCTTTGTTGGTAATGACTTCGCCGATCGCTTGTTTTGTAGTCACGGTATCCCCTTTATTGACATAAAACTTAGAGAGGTTTTTGTAAATCGTGATATAATTTCCATGCCGAATCATGATGGTATTGTTCCCGTTTTTAGGCGTCATAATCCCTTGTACCACCCCTTCGAAAACAGCCCGAACTTGCCCCCCTTTGCTCGTGGCAATACGAACACCGTTACTTTTAATTGTTAACGACGGATCGATTGGAGACGGATTGTTTCCATACCGCAACTTCACAACACCATTAGTAACTGGCCATGGAAGTTTTCCTTTATTGGATGTGAAATTAGCTGCCAAAACTTTCTGCTCTGGAGTTAATGAAAACACTTTACGAGTCGTCGATTTTCCTGCTTTTTTATTCGAAGCAGCAATCGCAGCCTGAATAATCTTTTTGATTTCTTTATCAATCTTATTCGATTCGCGTTGTTTGGTTTTTATTTGAGCCGTAAACTGCGATAAATTATTTTTAATTTCTTTTATCAAAGATTCTTGTTGAACACGTTCTTTGTCTAAAATAGATTTCGCTGTTTTATTGGCATCAATTAGCGCCTGCTTGTTCTTTTTTTGAATCACCAACGCACTGTTTAGCTGTTGCATTTTGGTGGTTTCTGTTTTAATAAGTTCGGCTTGCAACTTTTGATAATTTGCATATTGCTTAATATATTGCAGACGCTTATAGGCTTGTTGAAAATTAGTGGACGACAGTAAAAACATGAGCTTACTCTGGTCCGCTCGGCTCTTGTAAGACTTTACAATCATCTTCGCATAATCGGTTTTCAATGCTTTGAGTTTTTCTCTTAGTTTTGAAATTTTGGTTTGATTACTATTAATTTCACGCGTTAAAAGATTGGTTTGTTGATTGGTAATTCCAATGAGGTTTTTTCTGACCTTAATCTTAAAATTCAAATCTTCCACAACGGATACAACCGATTTTTGTTCTTTTTTTCCTTCGAACAGCAAGCTTCCTATTTGTTGTATTTCGCGTTGTAATTCACGGCGACGTTCCTCCAATTCCTGCTGCTTCTTACTTTGAGAAAAGCTGCTTATATGCAACATTAACATCAAAAGGAGTACACCAAAGGTGAAACGAGAGTTGCTTAATTTCATTTTAATTCAATTGCTTTAAACCCTTTTGGAATGCTAAAAGGAAATCGTATTGGTTGATCCAAATTTACGGATTTTAAATTCAAATTTAATGTGGTTAATTCATTCGCATTGATTGCTGTAATGGTCATGTTTTCAGGAAGCACTAATCCGGTTGCTTTCTGATAGGATTGATACTTGATTTTTAGGGTGTTTTGCTTCAGTGATTGAGAGATTTCCTGAGCATCTAACTTAAAGCTGATTGGATTGATAAAATACAAAAGATCAAAAAGAGCATTGGGACGTTTGGGTGTTATCTGATATGAACTCGGGTGATCGATTTTTTTGAGCCCGGCAGGTTTTAAATCAAAAAGAGCTTCCCCTAACAATAAATTTTGAAGGTTTTCAAATTGAAGGTCCGTCCCTAAAAACTTACTAATTAGTGCGTAGTCTCCATCAAAATAGGTATTGTCTAACTTGTTGTAAAAACGCACGCGATCTGGCGTAATTTTAACCCGTACCATATTCAGAAAGGCATTCACCCAAATGGTGTTGTCATAACCCATTCGAAGCGTTAAAGTGTGTGATTCAGAACGGTCGCCACGTATGAGCTCTACTTTAAGTCGCCCCTGGAGGGTGTTAAATTTAGATTGAAATTCAGTGTGGTTTTTAACGATCTGCTTCACGGACATCTTGGCGTCGAAAGCTTCGGAAGTACGAACATTTTGTACACTTTTACATCCTAAAAAAAGAAGACTGATAACGAGGCTAAGTATAAATTTTTTCATGGTTTTTGTTCTAATAAGGTGGCTTTTTTAGTAAACGCTTTAGACTCTTGAATATTACCTTTTAGCATGTAAGCACTGCTAAGCTGTTTGTAAAAATCGATTTGAAGTGTTTTGTTATCAATTACATAGTCTAAGCCCATTGATAAAAATTCAATGGCGACATCGAGCTTGTTTAAGTGCTTATTGGCGGTGCCGTTGACTAAGTATAAAAGAGGTTGTGTGGGGTATAACTCAAGTTGATTATTAGTAAATTCGGCAGCCTTTTCAAATTGATTTGTTTCTAAATATAAGAGCGCACTATTTTTAATAATTTTAAAATCATCCGGATTAAACTTCAAAGCTTTGGTGTAGTAAGACAGTGCTTTTGAATATGCTTTTTGATTGTAATAATAATCCCCCCACTCTACGTCAGAACGGCTGGGAGTCGTTTGAGTCACTGTGTTTGTGACCTCTAATAACGCGGATTTATATTCTGGAAACTGGACAACAAAACTCATAAAATCATTCAAAACTTTTACTTTGATGTCTGGAGAGACGACTGTGCTCGTTGTCACAATTTTCATTGACTCGATGGCCTTATCATACGCCTTGTCATCTAAATAAAACTTATATAAAGCCACGTGCACCAAATGAGATTTTGGGTGTTGTTTTAGAAATGATTGTGCCGTTTCAAGCGCTTCTTTTTTTTGATTTAATTGACTGTGCGCATACACTAAATTTAAAAAATTAGTAGGCAGCTCAGGCGCTTCCAATAAGCGTCGTTTAAGGTGCATAATTCGATGGTCGTTATTGCCACTTTGGTCGTATACTTCATTACGAATACGATCTCTTAACGCATCGTATCCAAGGGTGGTATCCAAGTCGTCAAGAACCGTTAAGGCTTCGCTATATCGCTTCGCTTTTAGGTATAGATTTGCTAAATCTTGTTTATAATTGGGGTGTCTGGAAAGCAAAGGTTCAACGGCTAAAATAGCATCTTCATAGCGATCTTGATCCACATATAAATGATACAGACTTTCTTTATACCAAAAATTAGTTTCATCTAATGAAATGGCGTTCTGAAAATTAAATTCGGCCGAGTCCAATTGCTTTTGATTGAAGTAATTAATTCCTAACTCATGAAAAACAACAGATTCCAATGGACGTAATACCTTACAGCTTTCTAATTCTTCGATAGCTTTTGAATAATTCTCAAGCGTTTTTTGTTTTATTGCTTCGTAAAAATGAGTTTGAAATTTGACATGCGTTGAGTCATTCGAAACCAATCCTAAAGAATCAGTTTCAACTTGCGCTTGTCCCCAAATCGAACTGATAAGAAAGCAAATAATCACAAAATGGTATGGTTCTTTTTTCATTATTTTCCAGTGCTACCAAAGCCGCTTTCCCCTCTTGAGGTTTCGTTAAGTTGCTCAACTTCATTCCATGCAGCTCGTTCGTGTTTCGCAATGACTAACTGAGCGATCCGTTCTCCATTTTCAATTTTAAAATCTGTATTAGATAGGTTCACTAAAATGACCCCTATTTCACCGCGATAATCCGCATCAACCGTGCCAGGACTGTTCAAAACGGTAAGACCATGTTTAGCGGCCAAACCACTTCGTGGACGAACCTGAGCTTCAAATCCTACTGGGAGTTCTATAAACAAACCGGTTTTAATGATTGCACGGGCTAATGGTTTTAAAATAACGGCCTCCGAAATATTCGCTCTAAGGTCCATGCCAGCAGATGCTATTGTTTCATATTCAGGAAGTTGATGACTTGATTTATTGATAATATTAATGGTCATGAGAGGGTTTTAAAAATTGTTTAATCGTTGCTTTTTCATTCGTCCAAATAATCAATACTAGGGTTATAACCATCCCAGATCCTATTAAATACTGCGCTCTAAAATGATAAAATGAAAGCACTGATAAGGAAATAGCGAGCACTAAATACAGTCCTATTTTTTTTAGGTTGTACGGAATTGGGTAGTGTTTTCGACCAAAATAATACGATAGTAAGGTCATTGAAAAATAGGCTGCTAAGGTGGCTACAGCAGACGCCATATAACTGAACGATGGGATGAAAATCAGGTTTATTAAAAGCGTAATTGTAGCGCCAACAACCGAGATATAGGCTCCATATTTGGTGCGATCAGTGATTTTATACCAAACGGATAAGTTGTGATAGATCCCCAGAAAAAGGTACGCTAATAATAGTATTGGCACGACTTTCATGGCTTCCCAATAGGCTTCATTTGGAATGAGAATTAGTTTTAAAACATCAATAAAGACAACTACAACCAACAAAATAAGGGCGCCACAGATCACAAAAAATTCAAGGATTTTTGCATAATTTTTGGTGGCATCTTTAGTTTTGGATTGACTGAAAAAGAAGGGCTCAATTCCCAAACGATACGCCGTTGCAAACAACATCATAAAAAGAGCTAATTTATAACAGGCCGAATACATACCAATGGACGTTTTGGCAATAGACTCTGGAAGTAATCGCTCTAACAACACCCGGTCAAAGGTTTCATTGATGGAAAATGCAATCCCTGCGACTAAGACTGGTAATGCATACCTCAGCATTTTATTCCAAAGAATAATATCAATCTTGTACTTGATTTTAAAGTAAAAAGGAAAAAGCAATATCAGAGTTATTCCACTCGCAATTAGATTGGCAATAAAGATATAATTCACTTCAAAATTGGGGATATAAATTGAATCCCAAATGCTGTTGTGTTCCGACAGTGATTTTAAATAAAGTAATAAAAAGAGATTTAGACCAAGGTTAACAATCACATTGGTAAGTTTAACAACGGTGTATTTAACAGGCTTCCCTTGTGCTCTCAAGAAGGCAAACGGAATAATGACCAAGGCATCTAAAAACAAGGTCCAAATAACTAAGCCAACATAATTAACATTGATGTGGGTAACTTCCGCTATCTGTTGCTGAAACACCAACCCAAGTCCTAAAAACCCTAAGGAGGTTCCTAAAATAGACATGGCAGCAGTACTCAGAACTTTTGTTTGGTCCGAATCTTTATTGAAAAAACGAAAAAAGGCAGTTTCCATGCCGTAAGCAATCACGACATTAAAGAGTACAAAATAAGAGTAAACTAGAGACACATCTCCATAATCCGATACGTTTTCAAGCACTGATTTATCCGTATGTAAACGCACCAAAAGGAAACTTAACATGCGGGGAACCACTGTTGCCAAGCCGTAAATGAAAGTTTGTTTGTATAGTGTTTTTAGGACGCTCAATTGAATCTCTTTTATCTTATAAAAATACACATTTTAACGAACAAACTATAATTGAAGTTTATTGCTTTTGGGGGGGCGCTGAGGGATAGGCAATCTCTCGAAGACTTTTAAGATTTAGTACTTTATAATAGAGCCGTTTGTCATTGACTCTATAGCTAATCACACACTGGTTGTTTACCAACTTAAAGGGAGATCGGTCCGTTTTTGATGGCAGTGTATTGCCATATTCTTCGTGTGGATTGGAGCTCATAATTAGCTTTTTTGGGTGAACCCTTGAATATTTAAAGCGTCCAATAAGCAGTTGGTCTCTTTTAACAACCGCCGATTTTTCGCCCCTAAAATGAATGCTATCAACCGTCACGCGTCCGAGATCCTCTTTTAAAGGTAAAAACACATTGACTCCAGAACCTGCACTTTCAATCCCTCCAACCCATGCGTTGTAATACGGTTCGACCATTTCGAATGGAGCGGTCGTTTGAAACTGTAAAACTGATTCTTTGGCGCTTTTACAACTGAAAATACTTAAAAATATAATTCCTAAAATAAAAAGGTGGTTTTGCTTCATTTGGAGATGTGTTTTATTTAAGTATAAACTTACGTATTTTTTAATTGAGTTTAAAATTAAAGCCTAAAAATACAGCAACACCTGCAGAAGAGGTTTCGTTGATGGTGATGTTTTGAGCATTGAAATATGGCAAATGGAGCTGTAAATGTAACTTGTTATTTAATTTATAATTAACACCCACACCCACGCTAAAAATAGTCAATGCGCTATTCTCGATAGTACCAAAATTTCGGGTCAAATCTTCAAAACCAAAACCGTAGCCCAATTGCCCAAAAAGAGTAAGCTTTGGTTTATTGATGAAATAATATTGAACGGTTGGCACAAACCCATAAGAGCTGATGTTAACGCCACTATCATTCTTAAAAAGCACGTTATTGGATGTAAAAAAACTGCCTTGAAACGAAACTTTTTGTGAGACATGAAATTCTAAGCCTGCCTTGGCTATAATGCCAAAATCGTGTTTGCCGGACAAGGTCGTTGGAAACGGAGAGGCGGTTATGGAGAGTGAAATATCGCCTTTTTTATTTTGAGCAAAACTAGTGAGGGTTGCCACTACCAAAAGAAGGGTCAATACGTGTTTTTTGAAGGTCATAAAAAATGATTTTGATTTTACAAATGGATCAAACTTTATGCCATAAAAAAAGCCCTACATCTGTAAGGCTCTTATTTGTGTGAATAACTTCAATTTTATCGAATACTTTCGATTCAAAAAGATATTATTTTAACTGTTTGGTTAAATTTATCTTTTACTATGTGTATTCCGTTTGGTAACGGGAAAAAATATTCTCCCCTAGAAGTATTCGTTTTAAATGACGTTATCTCTCTACCAATTATATCATAAATACTTATGGAGTTATTATGCAAGCTGGGCTCGGTCGTGGTCTTAGAGTACCAATAATTAATTGTTCCATTAGAATAACTTACTTTAAGCGTATTATTATACTTATTGTTTGTCAAATTTTCATCGGATAGGGTTCCTGAACGTTTTTGTTTTTGGTCGTGAATACTCTTTAATAAACTATTTTCATTATCTGAAGGTAAGTCATTCGTTAGTTCCCACATAATGATTCCTTGTTGACCATAATCATAAATAAAATCTACTTTTGCCTTGGCTCTTAGAGGTGTTTCATAAAAAATATTTTCTCCGTTTTCATTAATATTTCCATTAAATTGTCCAGGAGTATTGCTATCATAAGATGTCGGTGCATTAGGGTATTTTGCAACAATATCAGCGTATTTTTCGAACTCATAACCATTACCGCCGTTAGGTTTATGGGTTGAAAAGTCATACCCATAAAACGGAGCACCAATACAGAGTTTATTTCGTTCTATATCAAAACCCCCATCGTGATTCCAAGCGGGCTCTGCTATTCCTACCCAAAACTCACAGACTTCTTCAGTAGAGTAGATTGGATTATCTAAAGTTTGTTTTTCATAACTATCTAAAGGCAACTTGTATAGAGCTCCGTGAGGACCAAAAGGGGTTGCATCCCAAGAACCTGTAAAATCATAAGTGAAAATACCTATCCAATCTACATAATCTGCCATTTGCTCATCATAATTGTTTCCATACCAGCCTGTTCCAAAAACTACCGTAGAGACAATTATACCTGGGCTTAATTCTTTTATTTTTTTTGCTAATCTTGTAATCCCAATAGCCGCATTTTCAGGACCAGAATCTAAACCACCCCACTTATCACCTCTTGATCTACCCCCTTGATCGGTTATCTTATTTATTGTAGGGTCTGCCCACCAGCACTCCATATCTAAATCAACACCATCAATGTTACTTGAGTTAACATAGTCGACCATTAGTTGGGCAATTTCAGTGATTTTAGTATCATTGTTATAATACTTATTCATTAACCATAAAAAGCCATAATCAATAGCTCCACCTACAGCCACTAATACTTTAATATCTGCATCTCTTGATTTTTGAAGTAAATTGGTTGTTGAATGGGTCAATATGGAATCGACACTTTGAACAGATTTTTCATTGAATGCTATTGAGCTAACAAAATCATTACTAGTATAATCCATATTGTCATGAGTAACGCCAACATCGATACCTTTAAATTCTAAAAAAGAAACGATTACATGCGTAAGTTTTGATGGGTCATACTTATCAAAGTCATATTCAGATTGCCAAGTAGGCATATATCCTATGATTTTTTTATCACCCGCATACTTAGGCCCAAGTGCATCGTCTGGGTTTCCACATGGGCCGTCGCTTGTCCAACCAGTTCCTGGAGGTGGAGTGTTAAGCCAATTGCTGGCGGTATAATTGATTCCACTTAGTGACGCTTTTTCACCTCCTGTATATACTCTAGATTCATACGGGCTGTAACAATCAGGGAAAACATATTGGGCAACTACTTTGTTTAAAGAGAAAAAAACAATAAAAAATAATAAAGAATATTTCATTTTAATAAAAATTTGGGTTTGATTTGGAATTTATATTAAATTGGTTTTGAATTCAAGAAACTTAGACAAACAACTTGATTTTAAGGATAAACAGTTTTTGAAAATTTAGAAAATTTAGTGTATTGAAACACGAATCCATATAAATCCTTACAACTGTGAATGCTTAAAATGTCGCTACTAAAAGAGGTCTTTGATTTGAAGTTAGCGACATATTGGTGGGTTTTAATTGAGTTTAAAACTTCGGAATACTACCAAGATTGAGGCGGATACTTCGTGATAATGTTGTTTTGGGTAGGTCATTGGATTTGGTTTATTTAAACTAAATAATAATCAAAATTTATGCCATAAAAAAAGCCGATTTGAAAAAATTTCTTACTTTGCATTACGAATTGACTCCCAAATCTATTCTGCACCATGAAAATATACACGCATATAGAAAGAATAAAATGCCTTAATTCATTGATCCAAAGGGAAGCAACTGGTACGCCTTTACAATTAGCGGAAAAATTGAATGTGTCCAAAGCGACTGCAAACAGACTGATCGCTGAATTAAGAGATCGAGGCGCACCCATCCTGTATTGTAAACACTCTCAGTGTTATAAATATACAGAGGCAGGTTATAATTTTGAGATTTAATTATAAAAAATAGACAATGTCATAAAATGAGATTGAGATGTTTTTATTTTGTAATTGGTTGGTTAGAAAAAGCTTATTGACTAGTGGTCGCCGAAAAACTAAAGAGTAGGCACTAAATAAAATTTATTATGTTATGAGTAAATTATCATTAGACGCTCTCAAAGAAAGAGCAGGAGCAGTAGCTTCAGAAGAATTATTGAACAGTATTTCAGGAGGAACAGCAAACGATTGTCATCCTGGGCCGTCTTGGTGGGAAATTGCATTAGGACTATTTATTCTTGGTAATTCGACTGGGAAACCTCAGCCACAACTGGCCGATTAAAAACAGTTAAACCTATCTGATTCATTCGATTTCCAGATAGGTTTTTAAATTAAAAATAAGAAAAATGATTCTTGATTTTTTAAATTTTATAAAAAACCCGATAAAATTAAAAAAAAGTAAAGTGAATTTGAAAAAAATAATTACTTGTTATTTGTTTTTTTTAGTTTCATATATATTGATTTCTTTTGTCTCATATTCTGTAATTTCTTGTTTGGGTATAAATCTCGAATTTAATTCACTAAGTGAAAGTACATTCAATTCCAATATTTTAATATTAGCAATAATAAGTGCGCCAATTTCTGAGGAATTATTATTTAGAGCAGTATTAAAGCCTAATAGGAAAACATTTGCTTTATTCGCGTTTTCTTTATTTTTTTTATTTTTAAAGTTATTTGAACTAACATTTTTTTTTAAAATCCTACTTTCAATATTACTTTCAATATTTGTTTATTTACTTAAGTTTGATATAAGTAGTTATGTATATAAAAATTTTAATGTTATAGTATATTTTAGTTCATTTCTATTTGGTTTAGTACATATTTTTAATTTTACATTAACTTATTCAATATATATCGGATGTTTCTTACTAATACTTCCAAAGATTTACCTTGGTTTCATTTTAAGTTATTTAAGGATTAAATTTGGCTTATTTAGTAATATTTTTTTTCACTCATTGATGAATGGGGTATTAATATATTTAGGCACTTATGATTGAATTAACAAGCAATAAGGATGAAATTCTGGAAGTCACAAAAATTTTAATTTACAAAGAAAACCCTCTGTTATTTGAAAAGTTAGACTTTAATAATAATGATGTTTTTTTAGAGCCATTATTATTTGCTTATTTTAACTCAAAAAGCTATAATTTATTACCTAAAGAAGCTCTAGAAGAAATATTGCAAGGATATTTCAAACCGAGACTCAGTATAAAAATCAAGTATTCCTACGACAAAAAAGACATTGCATATATTCCTAGCATTGGATATTTTAAGAAAGGAAACAGGATGCCATCTGATACTATCAAATTAATCTCCAATACAATTTTTGAAATAATAACGCACCAAATTAAAAACTTGAAATATATTTTCAGAGATTTTAATGAACAGCCAATTGAGGAACGTAAAATAACTATATCAAAGGAATTAGTAGAAGTTCACGAAGGGTCCTTAACAATTGCCTTGTCATATATAAAAAAATACTCCTCCAATCATTATAATTTAATTGAACAATGTTGTAAAAAAATACTCCTATTTAAAACAGACCCAAAAAATACAAATTCATTTGCTACTATTAATGCCCATGGCATGGCTTTTTTAAATGTATTTCAAAAAGAGTATGATGAAGTTTTTTTTGTGGATGACATTGCGCATCAAACCGGTCATATTATTATGACCACTATTACCTTTAAAAGAAAAGACTATTTTCTAATTGATGAAAATTTAAATATTAAAAGCATCGTAAACAACCCCAAAGAATATAGAAGTTTCTATATTCTTTTTCATGCCCTATATACGTACTACACCACTATTCTCTGTTTAGATAATTGTATTTCTAATAATTGTTTTGATAGGCGACAAACACATGAAGCAATAGGAAGAATTGGTTTTTATTTAGTAAAATACAACTTAGATATAAACACTTTTAATAATGTGATAAAACATTATGATAGTATAGAAAAGGTGTTAACTAAAAAAGGTATTTCTGTTTTTGAAGTGATTAGCGATATGTATATTGAAAGCAGCAAAAAATATGGCTATACGTTTAAAGAGTTTTCATACCGTAATCAGCCCTATAATTTTACTTACAAAAAATTTATCAAATTAAACCCACTCAAAACTAATGAATAAATTAACACTAATTATCTTGTCCTTTATTTTTATGCAATGTCAAGGACAAAAGGATTCTCATACTGAAACCGCAAAAGAAAAAGAATTACGGCAAGATGCACTCATTGAAAAATATGTGTACAATTGTGCTGAAAAATTCAACTATAATTATCAGATGCAGGAGTGGCAGAATTGCTTAGATGAGGGAATCAAAGTGGATAGTACCGTCGCTTATTTTTGGCAGCAAAAAGCAATGCCCTATTTTAAAGCAAGAAAATATGAAATAGGCATGGCATATTTAGACAAGGCCGTTTTTTATAAGCCAGAACGCTGGTTAAGCTATAGAGCATTTATTAAATGTATTTTTTCTAAACAGTATAAAGAGGCTCTTAAAGATTTTGAGTTGTGTGTTGAAATGGAGGGCTATAGTTATGTGCAAGATCACACCTATCAATTTCATATTGCACTGTGCTATTTACAATTAAATGAATACAAAAAGGCAGAAGCTATTTTTAAAAC
>Ga0209119_1002104_pt1 | contig 18628 bp, 15 predicted proteins | sample COG_03_FD_184747 | JGI IMG/M metagenome (GOLD analysis project Ga0209119, IMG submission 184747) | Pelagic Microbial community sample from North Sea - COGITO 998_met_03 (SPAdes) (version 2) | ecosystem: Environmental > Aquatic > Marine > Neritic zone/Coastal water | place: Helgoland, sampling... | reverse complement strand
TTCAGGGTCTGGAAGTTTTGTAAGTAGCCTATCAGCTTTAAGTCCAGGAACTACTTATAATGTCCGTGCCTATGCAACCAATGAGGCTGGAACAGCTTATGGCCAATTAGAGGTATTTACAACTATTACGGAAAATGATATTGATAACGACGGAGATGGTTATTCAGTAAATCAGTGTGACTGTAATGATAACGATCCAGCAATTAACCCTGGGGCTTCAGAAATTAATGATGATGTTGATAATGATTGTGATGGTTTAATTGATGAAAATGAAAATAATCAAAGCTCCGGTATCTTTTTTAGTCAATTTATTGAAACTCCTGGAAATGATGGAAGAGCAATCGAAATTTACAATGGTACTTCCAATAGTATTGACTTGACTGACTATCAAATATCTGTTTGTATTAATGGGTGTGATACCCAAAATGTTTTTGATTACATAGATCGAGTTACTTTTTCAGAAGGGTCAATTATTCAAAGCGGAGATGTTTTTGTAATTAGTAACATCCAATCTTCCGAATTAATTTTAAATGCCTCTGATTTACAATCCAATTCAATCCAATTTACTGGAAATGACACGTATGCTCTTACCACTTCGTGTTCGACAGCTGATAATTATACAATTATTGATATTATAGGAGATCTTGATACTTCTGCCAATGTATATAATGTTGCTGGGCAAGATTTATCAAATAAAACAATAATAAGAAAGTCAAATATTTGTTCTCCTAATCCGATTCCATTAGATTCTTTTGGCACAAATGAAACTGATTCTGAATGGATTGTAAGCGATGGTAATGCAAATTGGAATTATATTGGTAGTCATTACACGAATTGTCAAGATTCTAATTCATCTGACATTGATGATGATGGAGATGGCTATACTGAAAATGATGGCGATTGTGACGATACTGATGCTACAATTTACCCTGGCGCCACAGATATTGAGGATGGTATTGACAATGATTGTGATGGTGAGATTGATGAGATATTTGATATGGATGGAGATGGCTATACTGAAAATGACGGCGATTGTGATGATACTGACGCAACAGTTTACCCAGGGGCAACAGAACTGGAGGATGGTTTTGACAATGATTGTGATGGTGAAATTGATGAGTGTTTTAATGAATCTGGAATGTTAACGGACCAAGATGGCAACACTTACAATTACCTTACCTATTGCGATCAGGCATGGTCCGTAGAGAATGCTGAGATGGTGACTTACAGAGACGGTACAGAGATTCCAGAGGTTACAGACCCAACGCAGTGGAATAATCTCACCACAGGCGCTTGGGCATATTACGATAACGACCCAACCAAAGGCAAGTTATATAATTGGTATGCAGTAGCAGGCATACACGATGTAGCTTCATTTAATGATGCATCACTTAGAAAAGAATTTGCCCCAGAGGGTTGGCACGTACCAAGTGATGCCGAGTGGACATCATTGGAAAACTACCTGATTGCCAATGGCTATAACTATGATGGCACAACAACAGAAAACAAAATAGCCAAAGCCATGGCATCCACTACAGGCTGGAACAGTTCAACAGGCACAGGAGCAATAGGCAACGATCAAAACTTAAACAACAGCAGCGGCTTCAACGCCTTCCCTGAGGGTTACCGTGACTCCTATTACACTAGTTCCGAGGGTAGCCGTGCTTATTTTTGGAGTTCCGTTCAGTATAATACTTATTACGCATGGAGCCGAAACCTGATTACCAGTTCAGGCTCACTTATTAGGTATAGGAGATACAAGCAATACGGCTTTTCAGTGCGTTTTGTCAGGGATTAAAAATCTTGACTCTTTAAGGGGCTGCTTTTAGCAGCCCCGTCTTCAAAACCAGCGCCGTCAGGCGCTTAAAAAATCAAACGCAATTTGGGTTTGATTTTTTAAGAAATTTCTAAAAAGCTGTTTAAAAGTTTAAGTGATTGTTTCGAAAACAACTCAATGGGGTGTACATAGAGAACCGCATTACCTTCTTAAAAAAGGTTTTGCGGTTTCTTTTTTGTACGGTACTTGTACGGTAAATTAGAATAAAACGCCAAAAAATCCAGCCTAAGCATATACAACTTCAACTTCCGGGTCGGCTTTTCGGTGCGTTTTGTCAGGGATTAAAAATCTTTAAGGGGCTGTTAATAGCAGCCCCGTCTTTTATTACAGCGCCGTCAGGCGCTTAAAAATCAAACGCAATTTGGGTTTGTTTTTTTTATTTAAGATGCTATTTAGTTACAAATTTTGAGCTACTAATTTTTTGAACATTTCGAGAATTTGTTTCGAAAACAACTCAATTGGGTGTACAATTTATCCTCAAAAATAATTATTTATTTTTGAGGATATTTTTTGCATTACATTTTCTGAACAAATTGTTATATTTGAATAAACCAATTTAAATATGAAAAAGTTACTCACATTATTTTTGATTACTCCGTTTATATGTTTGGGGCAAGTTTTAGAAGATTGCGAAAATATCTCACAACCCAATGACTTGGTTCAATGTGATGTTAATAATGACTCCACTGGTTTTTTTTATTTAACAGATTTAATTCCATCAATACTTGGTGGTCAGGATCCATCAAACTATAATATTTCATTCCACGCATCACAAGCTGATGCTTTAAACAATACCAATCCTGTCGCAACTGACGGTGTTTATACCAATATTTCAAATCCTCAAGAAATTTATACAAGAATCAATGATACAAATAACACTTGTTTATCGATCACTTCGTTTAGTATAGAAGTACTACCCTCACCTACATTAGTAGATTCTACTATTTTAGTGGTTTGTGATGATGAGATTTTGGATGGTTTTACTCCGACAGACCTTACTGTTATGGATGAAGAGATTCGAGGAGGCAATTCAAATTATTCTATCAGTTATTATATAACTCAGATGGATGCTGTTTCGGCAGTAAATCCATTATCAATGCCTTATACAAACCTAATGAATCCACAAACCTTTTTTGTTAGGGGAGAAGATACCATAACCGGATGTTTTACTACTACTACCTTAGATTTAGAAGTTACGGATTGTACAGTTTCAAGTCCTGTTTGTGGTGATACTATATTTGATTCTGGAGGGGCTACAGGAAATTATGGGAATAATGATTTAATAACAGTTACCATATTTCCTGAAAACACAGGAGATCTTGTAACATTTACTTTTGTTAGTTTTGAAACTGAATCTGGATGGGATTTGTTTACGGTCTATAATGGCCCAGACGTGAACTCAACAGAAATAGGCAGCTTTTCCGGATCTACTATTCCTGATCCAATTACTTCTTCACACCCAACTGGAGCTTTAACTTTTGTGTTTGACAGTGATGGATCTGTAAATGATGCTGGGTATGAGATTTTAGTTTCTTGCGCAGTCTCTACTGTTGGTATTATCCAAGTAAATGCTTTTGTAGATGCGAATCTAAATACTGTCTATGACAACGATGAATTTAGTTTCTCAAGGGGTTATTTTACTTATGAATTGAATGGTGACGGTATAATTAACAATGTAAGTTCATCGACAGGTAATTTTCAAATTATTAGTGAGAATGAAACAGACTTTTATAATATTAGTTTTAATTTATATGATGAATATGTAGACTGTTACGATATCACTCAGTTTAGTTTCGATAATATTTCGGTTGCAACTGGAAGTACAATCTCTATAGAATTTCCAGTAATTGAAGAGCAAAGTTGTGACGATTTAGCAGTATATTTAATCAACTATTCTACACCTCCCCGCCCAGGCTTTTCACATTATAATTATCTTGTTTTACAAAATTTAGGATTTACACCAATTTCATCAGGGACTGTTGAGTATACGCATGATCCATTATTAATTTATAATTCTGTAACTAGCGTAAATCCAAACTATACAATTACAACTACCGCAACTGGTTTTACAGTTGATTTTGTAAATTTACTGCCAGGTAGTGTTGAATATATTGAAGTTTCACTAACAAGCCCTGTTAATTTAGAATTAGGAGATATTGTTACGAATACAGCAACTTACAGTACAAATACAAATGATATAGAATCAAGTAATAATTTTTCTACATTATCTGAATTGGTAGTCGGTTCTTGGGATCCAAATGATAAAATGGAGTCTCGAGGCCCCAGTATTTTATATGATGATTTTGTAAATTCAGATAACTGGTTGTACTATACAGTTCGTTTCCAAAACTTAGGAACATTTCCCGCCACATTTGTTCGAATTGAAGACGAGTTAGATTCTCAATTAGATGAAACTAGCTTCCAAATGTTACAATCGAGTCATGACTACGTTGTTAAAAGAACTCTAAGTAGTTTAGAGTGGTTCTTTGATGACATTAATTTACCCGCAGAGCAAGATGATTCGCAGGGTAGTAATGGCTTTATTTACTTTAGGATCAAACTAAATACAGGGTATGCTGTAGGGGATGTTATTCCAAATACTGCTGAAATTTATTTCGATTTTAATGAGCCAGTTATTACAAACCGATTTGAAACAGAATTTATACAAGATACATTTTCAGTGTCCGAATTTGATAATAGAGGATTCAATATGTATCCTAATCCTACAAACGATATTTTAAACATCAAGCTAAATAACATTAACAAAGCTAATTTGAGTATTTGGGATATTCGAGGAAAATTGATTTCACAACAAACGATTTTTGAAGAACAAAACCTAGATCTTAATGTTTTAGAATTACAAAGTGGAATTTACTTTGTGAAAATAAATACACCACATACAAAAATTGTTAAAAAGCTTATTATCAAATAATAGTTATTTTAATAATTCGTTATTTGTTGTTTTCTCTTTTAGTTGTGAAATCCCGTTCTTTACAAAAGCGCCGTAAGGTGCTAAAAAGCTGTTTAAAAGTTTAAGTGATTGTTTCGAAAACAGCTCAATTGGGTGTACATAGAAAGCCGAAACGAAAGTTTTGGCTTTTTTGTTTCATAGCCTTTTGTTTAAATTTTTTTTTAATTCCCTATCTTTGAATTATAAACCAATTTAATTATGCGTTACTTAACACTAGCTTTTTTACTGTTAGGATTTTGTTCCTATGCGCAAGGACCTGGGTGTCCAAATGTAAATGCTGGAGAAGATATTGAATTAGATTGTGAACAGTCTTGTACAAATATCTCTGCAACTTTCCTTCAAACCGGAGTAACAACTTCGTATGATGTTTCACCTATAGATTACCAGCCTCCTTTTCCCACAACAGGTGGGACAGAAGTATCTGTATTTATAGATGATAAGTGGTCGAGTATAATTCCCCTGCCATTTGATTTTTGTTTTTACGGAGGGACTTATTCAGAAATGTTGATTGGATCAAATAGTGTAATTACTTTTGATACTTTAAATAATCAGCCGGACGGATGGTGTGAATGGCTTTTTAGTGATTCTATTCCAAGTACTAATTTATTTAATAGCACTATTTTTGGTCCATACATGGATATAGACCCCTCTATTGAGGGTACTGGTACTATCAACTATACAATTTTTGGAGATGCACCTTGTAGAACAATGGTGGTTAATTTTCCCGATATACCCTATTTTAGTACAAGTTGTAATCAATACACTTTTACAACTCAAATTGTTATGTATGAAACAACTAATGTTATTGAAATATATCTTGAAGATAGAACAGATGCTTGTCCAACCTGGAATAACGGGAATGCTGTAATAGGACTACAAAATCAAAATGGGACTAACGGAATTACTCCGCCAGAAAGAAATACAGGTAACTGGTCAGCTTCTAACGAAGCTTGGAGATTTACTCCAAATGGCGAGAGTAATGTAAATTTTTCATGGTTAAATGAAAATAACGAAATCATTGGAACAGATCCAATTGTTAATGTGTGTCCAACTAACGAAGTAACCACCTACACCGCTCAGGCAATTTATACAAATTGTAATGGAGATGTAATCACAGAAACAGATGAAGTTACTATAACTTTTTTAGGAGCACCCTCAATTTCATCCCTTATAAGTGATTATCGGCTGTGTGATAACGATGGTGATGGCTTTGAAACTTTTGACTTAACTTCTAAATATGACGAGATTGTAATTACGCTAACAGATATTACACTTACTTTTTACAATACCGAGGCCGATGCGAATGCAGATACAAATTCTATAGCAACACCTTCAGCCTATATTAGCAGTGGTACAGAAACGATTTGGGTACGCGATATCAATACAGAGGGTTGTACTAGTGTAGGTTTTTTTAATTTAATTATTGACACAGTACCTTCATATACCGAGGTTTCTTTATTTCAAATCTGTGATGATAATACACCTGATGGTTTTACAGGATTTAATTTAGACAGCCTGTATCCAACTATTGTCGCTGGAGCTTCTAACCTTGTTGTAAGCTATTACTTAACTGAAGTAGATGCAGAAGCGGGAATAGTATCACCTTTATCAAGTCCTCGCACTAATACCACAAACTCTGAATTTATTTGGGCACGTATACAAGATGATATAACTGGATGCTTTGGAACCTTTGCAATAGAGCTAAATGTGATTTCACCTATTGCAGGAACTCCAACTCCTCTGACAGAATGCGACCTTACTCCATACGACGGAATAGCCGACTTTAATATAAACGAAGCCGATATCAATATTATCAATGGGCAGACAAATAATTTTGTAACCTATCATGAAACACTGGCTCAAGCCGAGGCAGGAACAAACCCTTTGATAAGTCCATACACCAATACAGTCCCTAACATACAAACCATATTTGCAAGATTAGAAGAGGACGTTCTAGGATGTTACGACGTGACTCAATTAGTACTTCAAGTAAATCCGGCACCCTCGATTACATCCCCTATAAGTGATTATCGACTGTGTGATAACGATGGTGATGGCTCTGAAACTTTTGACTTAACTTCCAAATATGACGAGATTGTAAATACACAAACAGACATTACACTTGCTTTTTACAATACCGAGGCCGATGCGAATGCAGATACAAATTCTATAGCAACACCTTCAGTCTATATTAGCAGTGGTACAGAAACGATTTGGGTAAGTCTTTCTGACAATTTTACACAATGCCGTGCTGTGGCACCATTAGATTTGGTTATTTCACCTATTCCTGAAAATTTTCAGACTCAAGAAATTAATATCTGTGGTTATATAAATGTTAGTGATCTTCTTTTTGATTACCCTGACATTAATATTTACAACTCTCTTAATTCCATTCAACCTTTAAACCCAAGCACTACTTTAAATGTTGGTACTTATTATATATCTCAACTTAACCAATTCGGCTGTGAAAGTGTAGACATAATTGATGTTTATATGAGCTGTTTTCCAAATATCCCAAATGGGTTTTCTCCAAACGGAGATGGCCTTAATGATTATTTTAATATTCAGAATTTGTATGATGTTTACACAGAACATAAACTAAAAATCTTCAATCGTTATGGAACACTTATTTTTGAAGGGGATAATTCAAAAAAGTGGGAAGGTTATTCAGAAAGCTCTGGGGATATCGTTCCAGTAGGGACTTATTTTTATTATTTGGTATTAAATAATTTAAGTAATGACACATTTACAGGCTGGGTTTACATTAACTACTAATAGGGAAATGGTTACATAGAATTACTTCTCCTTTACGTTTGATTTTTTAAGAAATTTCTAAAAAGCTGTTTAAAAGTTTGAGTGTTTGTTTCGAAAATAGCTCAATGGGGTGTACATATACACCAAAAGCAAGCAAAAATAAAAAGCTTGCTTTTTTGTTTTTGTGAGGTTTTGATTTTTAATGAAAGAGATCTCAAACATAAAATAAATAACAAAAAAAGACCTCCAAATGGAGGCCTTTTAAAAATTAAATTGGGTTGGTTAAACCTTATCTTACTACAAGTTTCTTAGTAGAAACCGTAGTTCCTTGAGTCATATTTACAAAATACATTCCAGGGTTTAAGCTCGAAATATTAAGTTGAGACTGTACCGCATTTGCACGTAAAACCTCTTTTCCTAATAAATCATACACTGCTACATCTAAATCTGCATTTGAAGCCGATGTAAAGTTTACAACGCCTTTAGCTGGATTAGGATACATTTTTACTGAGTTAGCAGTTAAATCATCTACACTAGCAGTACTCGCATTTTGAGTAATTTTAGTTTCTAACATTGAAACTTCCACATCTCTTGTAACAACATACATTAGCGCAGAATTGTAAGTGTTTGAAGCATCTGCAGGAATATCTACTGTGTAAACTGTTTCAGCTGGATTAGATGCTAATAATAGCACGTTAGCTGTAACGATAGCTGGATCAACATCTGGGTAAGGGTTTGCTTCAAATCTGAAGTAAACTTCTGCATCTACAGCTACTGTAGCCTTAAATGATACTGTTCCGGCATCTGGAAATGTCAATGGGTAAATTCCTGTGTTGTTGTTTGCAAATCCTGCCCAAGCCTGTGCTCCTGTAGGAAATGTAAATGTTTGAGCGTACGCTGTACCGTCAAAAGTTCCATCATATACTGGAGAAGCAACACTAAGTTCAGTAGTTCCATCGGTATCGAATTGAATTAGCTTAATCTCAGAAGTTACAACATCCACGTCTCTTGTAACAACATACATTAGCGCAGAATTGTAAGTGTTTGAAGCATCTGCAGGAATATCTACTGTGTAAACTGTTTCAGCTGGATTAGATGCTAATAATAGTACGTTAGCTGTAACGATAGCTGGATCAACATCTGGGTAAGGGTTTGCTTCAAATCTGAAGTAAACTTCTGCATCTACAGCTACTGTAGCCTTAAATGATACTTGTCCTCCGTTTGGATAAGACAATGGATAAATACTAGTGTTATTGTTAGCAAATCCTGCCCAAGCCTGTGCTCCTGTAGGGAACGTAAACGTTTGTGCGTACACTGTACCGTCAAAAATTCCATCATATACAGGGAAAAAATCTGTTTGTGCCATTGTTAAGTTGAAAGTAATTAACGAAACAATCAAAAGGTAATAGTTTTTCATATAAATTAATTTAAGTTTGTTATTATGTTCAAATATAGTTTAAACTGTTTGTATTATTCTTAAACAAAACAATACAAATTATATACACTAACAATTATACTGACATAAATTATAAATATTGATAATTATAACCTGTAAAAATTAGTAATTTAAAAATCCTAAATTTATGTTAAATGGGGGTGATAAAATAAAATGTATGGGATTTGTATGGTTAGTTATGATTAATGTTGTGTTGTAATTAATAAACATTTAATAATTAAAATGCTGTCAATACACCACATTTTCAAAATAAATGGCTATAAATAATGACAATGCAAAAGAAACACTGTAAAGGCACGTAACAAAGGACACGAACACAGCACACACCTATTTACAAGAGAACTATAATAACCTCTTAGCAAAACAAAAAAAGAAGCTTCCATTGCTGAAAGCTTCTTTGAAATTAAAGTTGGTGTGTTAGCGTACCTTAATTCACAAGCAATTTTTTAGTAATTGAATTTAAACCTTGATCCATTTTTACAAAATAAACTCCAGGATATAAACTAGAAATATTCAACTCTGACTTTACAGTTTGAGCAGGAATGACTTGTTTGCCTAACAAATCATACACAGAAACACTTAAAAGCTCGCTTGAAGTCGTTGAGAATTTTACAATGCCATTGGCAGGGTTAGGGTGCATATTGACAAAAGTCTGAGCGTTGTCATCCAAACCTGCGGTTGGGGCTTTCCATAAGTAAATATTATCGTACCAAACATTTGTTAAGTTCGTTGTTGTAATTCCTATTTGTGCAACATCTGATCTGGTTAAATTGTTAGCTACCACGCCACCAAGAGAGGTAATATCGACATCTACAGAGACCCATTGGTTGGCAACCAATTGTGGGGTAGTGCTACCATTAATATTAACCTCTAAAGCAGAAACCTCCCCACTACCGCCAGCAAAATCAACTAATTTAAAATTAAATACATCTCCGGTAAGATCTGTATCATTTGTATAAAAATCAAAATGTACATGTGTAAAACTACTTAAATCTTGTCTATCACTTTTAAAATCGATTCCATGACATGCAATCCCTGCATTTTTCTTTAGCGTATTGTTACTGGCTATCATTACTTCAGTTGCTGCTGTACTTCCGCACCAACCTGCATCGAAATTATCATATGTTATATTAGAAGAATATGCATCGCTATATATAGAAACAACATCCCCAGCTGTTCTTGCTGGTGGCGTGGGTGCTGCTACTGAAGGAGGTGTTGGAAAAGCTGGACATACTGAACCACCACAGTCTATACCTGTTTCATCTTGATTTTGAATACCATCGCTGCAGCTTGGAGCCGCGCTAGTATTTAATGAAACATTATCATAATAAACTCCATGAGTGACACCAAAACCTGCCATTAAAAACCCAATCTGAACATTACCATTGCTAGAAGCGGCACTAAACGTTGCAGTGTAGGTAGTCATCGTAGTCGTAAGACTAAAATCCTGTCTAAATTGATCATCCCATGCTCCTACATTCTGAATCGCTAATGTAATATTTCTAGCTACATCTGCTCGGGCATCGAAAGAAATGGTATATTGTTGTGCGTTAGTAAATGTTAAACTTCCTTGTACTAACTGATTGTCCCAAGCATTTCCTCCAGATGCGGTGGATGAGAATGCTGCTTCACCATTTACCACGGAACCTCCTGTGAGAGCCCAATTAGTGTCACCATTGGAAAAATCTCCATTGGTTAGTAATTCTGTTTGTGAAAACCCAATTGACGTAATCAATAGGGATAATAATAAAGTAATTTTTTTCATAATAAATAAATTTAGGGTTAAGTCTCAATATTAAGAAACAGACCCCTTGATGCACTAATTTTTGACCACAACAAAAAATATACATTCTATAATTTTTTGATTAAAAAGGGGTAAAATTCTCATATTAACCTGTAAAAAATGATAATAATTTAAATAAATTGCATTTTGCAATAAAAATTATCAAACTAAAAATCAAGGCAGTGTTGTAATTATGTATAGTTAAACAAAAACTTAAAAATTGTTTTTAAATTTGAAATTTCCATGCATTTCGGAGAATTTGAAAAATATCGAAGAATTTTCATTAGTTTTAAAGCATCTTAAAAAAACAGTCTTAAATAAATAAAACATGAGCAATACCTATTATGAGCCTTCCGATTTACGGAAATTTGGAACCATCACGGAATGGAGTGAAGAACTCGGAAAAAAATTCTTTGACTATTATGGAAGCGTCTTTGAAGAAGGAGCGCTAAGCGCCCGCGAGAAATCGCTGATTGCCTTAGCGGTATCGCATGTTGTGAAGTGCCCCTATTGTATAGATGCTTACACACAAGACGGTCTCAAACGCGGCATCACCAAAGAAGAAATGATGGAAGCAGTCCATGCCGGTGCTGCCATTGAGAGTGGAGCCACCCTCGTACACAGTGTACAAATGATGAATAAGTACAAAAAATTATCCATGTAATTTATGCAATTAAAGTCCCTAAAAAAGCGTGACAATGTACTTGCCAATGCAAAACGTCAGTTAGAAGTTTTATCCAATGGAATCTTTCAAGATGAGGAGCTTCCTACCTTTCGTTCAAAATTAAAAACTCTAAATCTGTTTCCATTACAACCAAAAACATTAGAAATCCTACAAATTAATGTAGGGTATATGTGTAATCAAGTCTGTGCACATTGCCATGTCGATGCCGGTCCCGACCGTAAAGAAATCATGACCCGCGAAACCATGCAACAGTGTTTGGATGTAATTATAGAAACAGGAGCGCATACCCTCGATCTTACTGGCGGTGCTCCCGAAATGAATCCACATTTTAGATGGTTTGTAGAAGAAGCCACCAAAGTTGGTGTGAAAGAGATTATCGTACGCTCCAATTTGACCATCATTACCGCCAATAAAAAATACAACGATTTGCCTGAGTTTTTCAAAAAACATAAGGTCCATGTCATATCGTCTATGCCACACTGGACGGAGGGAAAAACAGATCAACAACGTGGCGATGGTGTTTTCAATGCCTCTATTAAAGCCTTAAAAATGTTAAACGCAGTCGGCTACGGCATGCCAAATTCTGACCTCAAACTCGATTTGGTTTACAACCCCTCAGGTGCCTTTTTACCAGGAAATCAGGCGGCTCTAGAAATTGATTTCAAAAAGGCATTGGCGTCAAAGTTTGACATTCAATTTCATCATTTATTTTCAATAACCAACCTCCCAATCAGTCGTTTTTTAGACTACCTCATAGCCTCTGAAAATTACGAAGATTATATGTATAATTTAGTAGAAGCATTTAATCCCGCCGCTGTGAACAATGTGATGTGCACCAACACCCTTTCGGTAAGTTGGGATGGATGGCTCTACGATTGTGATTTTAATCAGATGTTAGAATTAAAAGTTGACAGTCCTGTTCAACACATTCGTGATTTTAACAAGGAAACTCTTAGCAAACGTACTATTTGTATTTCGCAACACTGTTATGGCTGTACGGCTGGCGCAGGAAGTAGCTGCCAAGGAACAGTCGTCTAAAAAAATGAAAAACTTAATTTTTGTAGTAATAGGTCTGTTATGCGTCAAGGGGTCTAGTCAAGACGCCATTAAAGAGGTGTTGAATAAATACAATGACCATTCTATCCCTTATATATATGTTAATGAACTGAAAGAATTAACAACACAACCCCTCCTTTTTGATACACGTGAACAAGAAGAATATGACATTAGCCATATAAAGGATGCTATCCACCTGGGATTTAATGCGTTTGATTTTTCAAAAAGCACGAGCTTACCCAGTAATAAAAATACAACGATTGTGGTGTATTGTTCCCTTGGAATCCGCTCCGAAATCATTGGTAAACAACTCATTGCGCAAGGTTATACGAAAGTTTACAATTTATATGGCGGCATTTTTGAATGGGTCAATAAAGGCGAAAAGGTTTACCACAACAAACAAGAAACTCAAAAAGTACATGCTTATTCAAAATATTGGGGGAACTACCTATTAAATGGAACTAAAGTATATGAATAAAAGTCTGATTCTTGTTTTTGTGAGAAACCCTGAGTTAGGGAAGGTCAAAACACGGCTTTCTAGAACTGTTGGTGACAGCGCTGCCTTAAAAATATATAACATTTTACTCAGTCATACTGAATCTGTATTAAATTCCATCCCAGTTGATAAAGTCGTATATTACTCGGAAGAAATTCAACAAAACGACTTGTGGAGTGAGACACTTTATCTAAAAAAAGTTCAAAAAGGATTGGATTTAGGAGCGCGTATGCAAAACGCCTTCGAAACGGCTTTTAAGGAGTTGTATGAAAAGGTGGTGATTGTGGGAAGTGATTTATATGATTTGAATACAACTCATATTGAGGACGCTCTCCAGGCTTTAGAAAATCACGAGCTTGTCATAGGACCATCGCTGGATGGAGGCTATTATTTATTAGGAATGAAAGAACTACATTCTGCTGTATTTAAAAATAAGCTATGGGGAACTGACTCCGTTTTAGGGGCTACTTTAAATGACTTAAAACAACAAAATGTTAAACTTTTGGAAGCTTTGAATGACATTGATACATTTGAGGATCTAAAAGCTCATCCAGAACTGTTAAAAACGATTAAAAAAGATGAATAAATTTATTGAAGACACCTCAAATTATCTCAAAGAAAAAGGCTTTGAATCGCCCGAGGTCGGAATCATCCTTGGCACCGGATTGAGGCAGCTTTTAAAGCACGTTGAGATCATTAAAGAAGTGAGTTACAATCACATTCCTAACTTCCCAACAGCAACGGTTGAGTTTCATAAAGGGAAATTAATCTACGGAATTCTTGAGGGTAAAAAAGTCATCGTCATGCAAGGGCGGTTTCATTTATATGAAGGCTATACGCTACAAGATGTTACCTATCCTGTACGCATTATGAAACAGTTGGGCATTACAACGCTCTTAGTTTCCAATGCATCTGGGGCAATAAATTTAGATTACAAAAAAGGAGAATTGATGCTTATTGAGGATCATATTAACTTACAAGGCGGCTCTCCCTTAGCATTTAAAGGCGTCGAACATTTAGGGGAACGTTTTGTGGATATGAGTGCCCCTTATGATGCCGCTCTCAATACCCATTTTGAGTCCATTGCCCTTAAAAATAACATTACTTTACACAAAGGCGTGTATGTGAGTGTGGTTGGACCTCAGCTCGAAACACGTGCCGAATACAAGATGCTAAAACTCATGGGAGCCGATGCCGTAGGCATGAGTACGGTTCCAGAAATTATTGTGGCAAATCATCTTAAATTAAAAGTAGCGGCTGTTTCTGTTTTAACCGATGAATGTGATCCTGAAAACTTAAAACCCGTTGATATTTCGGAAATTATTGAAATGGCTACAAAAGCCGAACCTGATATGATCACCCTGTTTAAAGAATTAATAAAAATCTTATAATAATGAGCTACCTAGACACTACCCACGACGTTTACAAAGAAGCTGCTCTCAGTCCTGATATTGGACTCTGCTGTACCACCAACCCCATTTGGGAACTTCCAGGGCTGAAAATCCCGAAGATTATGCAAGAGATGAATTATGGTTGTGGAAGCACCGTTCATGCCCGTGACCTAACCAATAATCCAAAAATATTATATGTGGGTGTTGGTGGCGGAATGGAATTGCTCCAATTTGCCTATTTCAGTCGTCAAAAAGACGGCGTGATTGGAGTGGATGTGGTCGATGAAATGTTAGAGGCTTCCAAAAAAAATTTCGCCGAAGCTGAAGCTCAAAATCCTTGGTTCAGTAATGAGTTTGTGAGTCTCAAAAAAGGAGATGCCCTCAACTTACCTGTTGAAGATAACAGTATTGATGTGGCCGCACAAAATTGTTTGTTTAATATTTTTAAGGTTGAAGAACTCAAAAAAGCAATTTCTGAAATGTATCGGGTGCTAAAACCACACGGGAAATTGGTAATGAGCGACCCTACCTGTGAGCAGCCCATGAACGACAGACTTCGTGAGGACGAACGTCTTAGAGCCTTGTGCTTGAGTGGAAGTATTCCAATCGCTGAATATGTGAAAATGCTCACAGATGCCGGATTTGGAACCATCGAAATAAGAGCTCGAAAACCCTATAGAATCCTAGATCCCCTTGATTATAATACTGAAGAATTAATCTACATTGAATCGATTGAAGTTGCTGCCATCAAAGACCCAATGCCTACAGACGGGCCATGTGTTTTTACAGGAAAAGCAGCGATATATTACGGCAAAGAAGCCTTTTTTGATGATGAAGCAGGGCATGTTTTAGTGAAAAACCAACCCTTAGCGATTTGTGACAAAACCGCTGCTGCCCTGGCAAACTTAAACCGAAACGATATCTATATTAGCGACTCCACCTTCCATTATGATGGCGGAGGCTGTTGTTAACCTAAACAACTCATGAAACAGATCCACTTTTTAATTTGTAGTTTTCTTCTGTGCTTTTGTACTGCCAGTGCTCAAACTATCGACCATTCTAAATGGACGGATGTTTTACAAGTTTATGTCGCTAAAAATGGAAATGTAAACTATAGGGATTTACAAAATAATCGAATAGTCTTGAATGACTACCTAAATGATTTAGCCTCAAATTCTCCCAAAGACAACTGGAGCAATGCCGAAACAAAAGCCTATTGGATCAATGCTTATAATGCCTATACAATTCAACTAATTCTTGATAATTACCCCCTAAAAAGCATTAAAGATTTAAACGATCCATGGGATCAAACCTTTTTTAAAATCATCGGGGAAACGATGTCTTTGAATACCATTGAACATAAAATTTTAAGACCTATGGGCGATCCGCGAATTCATTTTGCCATTGTATGTGCCTCTGAATCTTGTCCAAAACTTCTGAATTATGCTTATGAGCCGGAGACTTTGAACGATCAATTAGATGAAGTCGCAAAGGAATTTATAAACGATGCTTCCAAAAATAGTTTAACAGCATCTCAAATTACAATTTCAAAAATCTTCAAATGGTTTAAATCTGATTTTCCAAAAGGAGCTGCTTTTATTAACTACCTGAACAATTACAGTACATTGAAAATTCACCCTGAAACAAAAATTAACTATCAAAACTATAATTGGTCTCTGAATGAATAAGATCAGTGTCATTATACCTGTTTTAAATGAAGCTAAAAACATAGGAGGCTTATTGGACTATTTGGTCCAAAATTCGAACGATCCCTTAATTTCAGAAATACTGGTCGTGGATGGTGGCAGTACAGATGGTTCTCAAAAAATAGTGTCTGAACTTTCAAAAACACAGCCAAAAATCATTGGATTAAACAGTCCTAAAGGACGTGCAAAACAAATGAATTTTGGAGCATCACAATCCAAAGGCAGCGTTTTGTATTTTTTACATGCAGACTCCATACCGCCAAAACACTTTGACCAATACATTGTAGATGCCATGGATAAAGGATCAAAAACAGGCTGTTTTAAAATGAAATTTGACAACTCCCATTGGTGGTTACAATTGGCAGGATGGTTTACACAATTTAATTGGAAATCATGCCGTGGAGGCGATCAAAGTTTATTTATAGAAAAAATAGCCTTTGAAGCTATAGGAGGGTTTAATGAAGATTTCGTTATTTATGAAGATAATGACTTAATTTATAAATTATATAAACAATATAATTTTAAGGTACTTCCGTATTGGCTGACAACATCATCAAGAAGGTATCAATCCAATGGTATCTGGAAATTACAATTTCATTTTTGGATAATTCACTTAAAAAAAATCTTTGGAGCATCACCCAAAACACTAGAAGCCTATTATGTAAAACATATTCTGTAACTTTGACTAACCTTAAATATCTATAACTTATGTTTACCAAAAAGTCACCTAGTCTTTTAAAATGGAGTTTAAAATACTCCTTAAGTGCTGCATTTGCTGGCATAATATGTTGTGTTGCACCAGCAGTTTTGTTTATGTTTGGTCTTATGGGAGGCGTTTATGCAATCTCATTTGCTGATTTCTTTTACAATGATGATGGAAGTGAAGGAACAGGTTCTTTAATCCTCAAGGGAGTCGCTATTCTAATTGGAATATATGGCGTATATTCTTTCAGGAAAAAACAAAATCAATGCTCTATAGACCCTAAAAGAAAACGTAAAAATATGCTAATTCTTATCATAACCATAATTGTATTAGGCTTTGGCATATTTCTTAGTTTAGAGAAATGGTCATCATGGTATTTCGATACTTATATTGTGCCAGCTCAGCAACAGGAATTAAAGAATTAAACTCATTTGACCGAAACTATAACCGTTATAATTCCTGCCTATAATGAAGAAAATTCTATAGGAAACGTCATCCGAGACCTCCCAGATTTCGTACATGAAATTATCGTAGTCAATAACAACTCAACCGATGCTACAGAAAAAAACGCAAAGGATGCTGGCGCTACTGTGCTAACAGAATTTAAAGCAGGTTATGGTAATGCGTGTTTAAAAGGAATTGAGCACATAAAACAACAAAAAAAAACTACTGATATCGTGGTGTTTTTGGATGGGGATTATAGTGATTACCCTGAAGAACTCACAAAAATTATAGCCCCTATTATTGAAAATGATATTGATTTTGTGGTTGGGAATCGGGTCAAAAACTTTAGAGAAAAAGGCGCGATGCAGCCTCAACAAATTTTCGGAAATTGGCTGGCAACCTTTTTAATGCGTGTGTTTTTTAAATCAAAATTTACAGATTTGGGGCCGTTTCGTGCGATTAAATTTGACACCTTAATGTCCTTAAAAATGGAAGACCCTACTTATGGGTGGACGGTTGAAATGCAATTAAAAATATTAAAACAACAATTTACTTATAGGGAAATCCCCGTAAGGTATCGCAATAGAATAGGAGTTTCAAAAGTTTCTGGTACGGTAAAAGGTAGTATATTTGCAGGAATTAAGATATTAACTTGGATAATTAAATACAGTTTCAAATAATGCTATTAGAAATCATCATAATTTGCGTTTACTCTATTGCGCTCATACTTATATTTATGTATGCTTTAGCCCAATTGAATTTGTTATTCAATTATATTAAATCTCAAAAAACCTCAAAAAACAGTCCAGAATTTGATTTCTCCAATGCTGACGAAATTCCTTATGTAACCATTCAACTTCCCGTGTTTAACGAGATTTATGTGATGGATCGCCTGTTAAAAAATATTGTCCTTCTTGATTATCCAAAAGATAAATTAGAAATCCAGGTTCTTGACGATTCCACAGATGAATCTGTAGAGTCCACGGCTATTTTGATTGAAACTTTACAAGAAAAAGGTTTTGATATTCAACACATTCAAAGAACAAACCGTGAGGGTTTCAAAGCTGGAGCCCTTAAAGAAGGTTTAGTAAATGCAAAAGGGGAATATATTGCCATATTTGATGCCGATTTTTTACCACAAACAGACTGGCTAAAACGTACCATTCCCTTTTTTAGGGATGAAGCCGTTGGGGTTGTACAAACACGTTGGGGTCATATCAATCGAAATTACTCTGTTCTTACGAGAATACAGGCCTTTGCTTTAGATGCTCATTTTACACTTGAACAAGTTGGAAGAAATTCAAAAGGACACTTTATTAACTTTAATGGAACAGCAGGCGTTTGGC
>Ga0209119_1002101_pt1 | contig 18641 bp, 19 predicted proteins | sample COG_03_FD_184747 | JGI IMG/M metagenome (GOLD analysis project Ga0209119, IMG submission 184747) | Pelagic Microbial community sample from North Sea - COGITO 998_met_03 (SPAdes) (version 2) | ecosystem: Environmental > Aquatic > Marine > Neritic zone/Coastal water | place: Helgoland, sampling... | reverse complement strand
AAATCATATTCAACCATGATGTTACCTGATTCTGAACAACCTAATTTCTAATGCGATCAAGTTTACACAATCAGGTAACATCATGGTTGAATATGATTTGGTTACGTTCGACCAACACCTAAGCCTAAATGTGGTGGTGACTGACACTGGCATTGGTGTTAGCGACGCTGCACTACCTCAGCTTTTCGACTCGTTCTCTCAAGCAGATATGTCAACAACAAGAAATTTTGGCGGCACTGGTCTGGGTTTAGCGATCACCAAGCAGCTCTGTGAACTGATGGGCGGAGGCATAACGGCTCAGAGTAAGTTAGGAAAAGGGTCAGCCTTCCAATTCTCAGTTATGCTTGCCTTTCCAGAACCGATGGCTATACAAGAAGAAATGCCTCCCCCCTCCCAGCCAAGTGCCAACCTTGCAAATCTGCGAGTCCTTTTGGTTGAGGACAATTTTATTAACCAAGAAGTCATGCTTGCCATCTTGGAAAGTCTAGACATTAAGGTAGATATTGCGAACGATGGGCTTGAGGCGCTTTCGATGCTCTCTCATCCACAGTCGGCAACATTTAACCTAATACTCATGGATTGTCAGATGCCTAATATGGATGGCTACGAAGCTACACGCCGTATAAGAGCGGGCGATGCTGGAGAGAAGTTTAGTGAAATTCCTATCGCCGCACTTACTGCAAACACTATGAAGAGTGAACGGGAGAAGTGTCTTACCGCAGGCATGAACGAATATCTCACCAAGCCGATAAATACTAAGGCCTTGAAGCTAATGCTGGCGAAGTACCAGCCAAACTAAAGTAGCCCTGATTAAATATTGACTCATACATAACCCGAAGTTTAGCTCGCCATTACCAGATGCCGGATTCGATTTACCAAGCCACCCATAACAATTTGACTAAATATGAAGACAAGCTAGGCTTTGATTAGGAAATAAATCAAAGGATTGATGTCATGCCTCAGCCACGCAGCAGTCAAATTTCTTTATCGGATACCCCTTATTATCATTGTGTTTCCCGCTGTGTGCGGCGGTCTTTTTTGTGCGGTGTGGATAGTTATTCAGGCCAAAGTTATGAACATCGTCGGGGCTGGGTTGAAAAGCGGTTATTGTTTTTATCATCTGTGTTTGCAATCGACATATGTGCTTATGCAGTGATGAGTAATCACGTGCATGTGGTGCTACATGTAGATGTGCAACAAGTGATGGCTTTGACAGATAGTGAAGTGGTTGAACGCTGGCATCGTCTACATAAAGGCACATTACTCACTCATATGTTTGTCAGGGGAGATACGTTAAGTCAAGGTCAACAGCTAACCTTAGATGACACCATAACCGAGTATCGCAAGCGCTTGCATGACATTAGCTGGCTAATGCGTAATCTAAATGAATACATTGCACGAGAAGCCAACAAAGAAGATGGCTGTACTGGCAGATTCTGGGAAGGGCGGTTTAAATCTCAGGCTTTGCTAGATGAAGCCGCATTACTGGCCTGTATGGCTTATGTTGACTTAAACCCAATTCGAGCCAATATAGCGGACACCCCAGAAACGTCAGAGCACACCAGTATTAAAAAACGCTTAGAATCGATAAAAGGCGCCACCACCACACATTCGCTGATGTCTTTTGTCGGTAACCCTAGACAAGATATGCCTAAAGGAATCGCCTTCTCACTCAAAGACTACTGTGAGTTAGTGGACATAACAGGCAGAATTATCAGAAACGACAAAGCAGGGCATATAGACCATCAACAACAACCCATCCTGCAAAGATTGGGCTTATCAGACGAACAATGGTTAACCCTTACAACCGAGTTTGAAAAGCATTTTTGCTATGCAGCAGGGGCCGAAATGATGATGAACCAGTTTAAAGCGCACACAGGCCATCAACGTATTCGAGGAATGGGTAAAGCAAAAACATTGCTACGCTGCGCATAACCTCAAGAGACCAGTTAAAATATCACCGATAAGGCACAGTTGTGCCCACAACCCCGTTAAATGTCTATTATTCCCACCAAATAGGCTGAAACTAACCCTTAGCCTCCAGACCTCACTCAATCCAAGCCATTTGCACACTGAAAATCGATATTGAATATTTGGGTTAGACTAAAATCTTATCGAAACTTTATTATGGGTGGCTTGGTAAATACTCAAAGTGAGAGCTAATTAAGATAATTACCGAACTCGTTAATAAGAATAACACTTCTCAAAAGGGGAAAAAACGATTACTGTAGAAAGCTGTAAAGCTGAAGTAATCCAATATTGAGCCCACTAATCATGTCAATCGTTCAACTTCAATTAACAATTAATACTATTAACATCGGAGACTACTTAGGGGGATAAAGAAGCCACAGAAAGCCTATTCTGTGCAGTGATACTTGTAATCTAAGTATTAGGTTTTTAGCACTTCTTTCAAGGTTTTGCGCATCATTTCAAGTGAAACAGGTTTGGTAATGTAGTCACTCATGCCCGCGTCAAAGCATAATTTTTGGTCACCGCTCATAGCGTTAGCCGTTAATGCGATTATCGGTATATCTTTGTTATGTTGACCTGCCTGACCCTGACGAATTTTTTTGGTTGCAGTGTAACCGTCCATTACCGGCATTTGGCAATCCATTAAAACACAGGAAAACTCGCTGTTATTTATTAACTGCTGTATTGCCTCTTGCCCATTATTAGCTGTAATTACGTCAATCTGGAGCTCTTGCAACATATACTGGGCAACCTGTTGATTGATCAAGTTATCTTCAACTAGTAAAACACATGTTCTGTTCGATACGTTTGCCATATTCTGTGGATTAACAAAAGACTGATTCTGAACATACTCCGTTGTGTTATGAGTGAGGGCTTTGATAACATTTGATAGTTTTTTTGGTGTTATGGGTGCCGAGAAAGTACCATTGACAACGTCATGGATTGTACTGCCCAACACTTTTGTTTGTTGTTTGTGAACATAAATAACGTAGTCACCCTGGGCGATGGCCAACCTGCAACTATTCTTAAGGTTGTCGTTGATGACATCTTCTACAAAAAAGATGAGATTGGGGTATGTCTTTTTACCAAACCCCTTAATTCGAGCATATTTGACCTCTAGCTCGGCAATATCTTTAGCACTAACAATCTGGCCATTCCAGTGTTTGAGTTGTGATATGAGTAACTCACTTTGTCTAACGTTGCCTAACACCAAGATATAATGAAAAAGCGTGCTCAAGTCGGGCTCACTGGACTTATTTTCACCCACATTAAAGGTTGCTACCGCAGTAAAAGTGCTACCACTGCCAAGGGTACTTTGCACACTGATATCACCACCCATCAATTCACACAGTTTTTTAGAAATAGTCAGACCCAGACCGGTTCCTCCATATTTCCTAGTGGTTGAGGCATCTGCTTGTGTAAATGGTTGAAATAACAACTCTAACTTGTCGGGCGCAATACCAATACCTTGATCTTCTACCCTAAGGGATACTTGGACCCGCCCGTCAACAATGCGACTCTGCGCAGAGAGAATAATCTTACCCTTTTCTGTGAATTTGATGCTATTACTTAGCAAGTTTGTTAACACTTGACGTAATCTTGTGGGATCTCCTTGAAGCGAATCCTGCTCAATAGTACTTGTATCCATGAGCAGAGAGACATCATTGTCAGTTATCATCATCGATTGGGCTTCAACGATGTCACTGAGCAACTCCATTAAACTAAAATTCTGATTTTCAAATTCAACTTTCCCTGCGTCAATTTTAGAAAAATCTAAAATATCGTTGATCAAAGAGAGTAGCGACTTTGCGCTAGAAGCGGCTATATGTAATTTATGTTTCTGTTCATTGTCCAAATCACTGGCCTGTAATAATTCAATCATGCCAAGCACACCATTCATTGGTGTTCTGATTTCGTGGCTCATTGTGGCCAAAAACTCCGATTTTGCATTGTTAGCACTATTAGCAGAAATAACTGCTAGTTGCAGCTCTCTGGTTTTTTCTTCAACTAGGTTTGTCAGGTTACTGTTCACGCTTTCTAGTTCAAAATTGGCATTGTTGAGTGAGTGTATTGATTCTCTTAGTCGTCGAGAAAACTCTTGAATGACCGACGACATGCTATTTAATTCAACAAATAAGGTGGGTTTTAAAGCCAGATTAAGTGAATCAAAATTTCCCGTGCGACTAACAGCGAGTAATTTTTGATTTAATTCAGTTAAAGGTCGAGTGATCTTGTCCGCAAGCTTTGAGGCAATAAAAGCGCCGGCTCCAAGAAAAATGGCCAATAGGGACAGCGACCAGACCACATAGCTGGATATTTGAGTTTCGTATACGTCTCTGGGTAGCAATACAATAGAGGTCCAACCAAAGTTGCCTATTTCCTGGGAAATGCCAAAATAATAGTCTCCTACATGGTTTATAAAATAGTAATTTTTAGGATTTTGTATATGGGCTAATACGGGTTTATCTCGTAAATCCTCTAACAGATCATAAGCCAGGCCATCAGAACGATAAATTACGCGATTATTGTTATCCAGTATGATGATGCTCTCTGTTTCATGTAATACTTTACGCTCCAGAGTGCTAAACTTTGTTAAATCAAGTGAAGCTTCAACGATACCCGTAAAGTTTCCATCGATTAATAGAGGAGCAGACACCGCCACTATTATATCAGTGCCAAAGCCCCTTCCTTGGAAGACATCCGAAATATAGGGTTGATGAGTGGACTTTGGGACCATAAAATATGGCCGCTTTGAAACGTTATAAAGGGGGTCTTGTTGTTTTACTTCTTGTAATCTTGAGGCCGGATGGGTAGCAATGAATTTTCCATCCGCATCGGTAACCAGCATCGTCAATATGTTAGGAAATCTTTTAACAATTTTGTCTAGAACAGATAACCAATCTTGCTCTTTGATTTGAGATTGAGCCATAGAGGCAATAAGATCGAGTGTATTGAGGTGCTCGTTAAGGTAAGTATCTACTTTTTGAGCAATATATTGAGACTCCATAGTCAATTGTTTGTTGAGCTCAGATAACTTGTCTCTTTGCATATTATTAAGCCAAAAATAGCTATTAGCTAAAACGGCTATCGTCAACGAGTAGACAACGGCTAAAGTAACAAATTGACTGAATTTTAATCTTTCACGCCAATTACTTTTGGTGATTGTCAATAAAATAAACGCCAACACATAGCCAAGTATGACATTTAATACGCCATTAATGACATATTTAATGGTTATCGCTATTTTGGTACTGTCTAGAAAGTCTGCTAAAAAATAATACTCTAACCCTACTATGATCCAACCTAGAGAAAACCAATAGAGTACACCTGCAAATAGTGGACTTTTTTGTTTAGAAATGGCGTAGTGAACCGATAAAATTTCAAGTGAAAAGGGTAAAAATATAAGTACATGTCCCCAGCTAAAATACGTTACGGCGGTTGAAATAAGAGAACACGTTAAGCCCGCCCTCCAGCCAAATAGTATAGTAAGCGCAACCGCTATGATGTTGCCGAAAACAAATTGAGCGCCGGTGACAAAAGGTAATGGATAAAAATTTATGATGGAAGCTAATAGCGTACCAGCGATAACAATCAACCAAGGAGGGAATGTAACAGTAGTCTTCAAATTGCAAACAACCTTTAGCTGGATAAACCGATATTTATCGAAAAAATAAAGTGTATTCATAGCTGCAACGCAGGCAATTTCTGAATAGTAATGCATCGCTTCAGACTTCTGAAGTGCACGTTACACCCTGTTAGTTTTAAAAAAATTTTTTGTATATTAACATCAGACTTAACAAAAAAACTTCAACCATATTATTATCTTTGTTTGTAGTGTGCACTCTCAAATTAGCCTGAAAATCTTAAAAGGTTTGGTTTTCTGTCAAGAGGAACTACGTCTAATAATCCTCTATATCTCAATGGAAACTATTGCAGTTCAAACGCTGTTCCATCAAGACTATGAATGCCCTTCGCAAGTGTTTCTGCAGATTGAATCTGATGGTTCAATTTAGCTTTATTAGCATACAGCCAGTGTATTTGTTTTTTCATAAAGGGCAAAGTGTCAATTTAAATGAATTGAGATTGTGACAACTTCAGATCTTGAAACAACCAAAGCATTTTTAAACTAGAGTGAGTCACTGTAGTGAGTCACTGTTACTAATATTGCCGCTAACGGACGGAATGGCGAAATACTTCACTGTATTTCGTCAGATAAATTGACTACAACACTATTTATTCCGGGTTTGCTTCACCTTCACCTATGTCTTCATCATCTTCTTCACCCAACAAGCTTTCGCTAGAACCGCTATGAAGACATCCTTAATGCCTGCACCTCAGCTTGGAACCACTTTAGACAAGACAGTCAGAGGGCTATAAAATTATGCAGTAGAGACTGGGCCATGGTGGTCAAATAATTAATGTAATTGGTATAACTCCTCTGATTTGGCATGTGCTGGCGAGTGTTTAAGGTACTCGGACAGCTTTGCCACCTCACGAATATAGCCAATCTGGGTTTTAGGGCTGAGTTTACGCATGTTCATATCGTCTATCATGCGCTGACGAAGGGGACTAATGGTTTTAATAAGTTGAGTCATCATTATATTCCTAAGTAAGTTCAGGGCGAATTACCCTTTACTCAGCTTAGAAGTGGAACAGTAATGGTGAGATGTTTGCGTGATCAAAGGGGACAACCCTACCGCGAGAGCGGTTTAGTCCGATCCGACAAAGCAGACATACGAACGAAGGATTATATTGCTGCTAAACCCCTTCAACATCAACTTCCTCTATCCGGCAGAAATGATGCCAAAAGCCACCATTGAGCTTTTGAAAAATCAACTTCACTGACCCCATCAATTTCATTCAGCTTCAATAATTATATCAACTGCTCTATCACTTTTAATTTAAAGTGACACCCTAAGGTGTCATATGGTACCTCAGGGTTACACTGTGGCTCAGAGGAATTATTATGCAAAATAAAACGGAATTAACGCCTGCGATCGAACAACACTTCTTAACACTCATTGCTAAGCTATCTACGATATTCGGGCTTCTTTTCATCACTGACAGTATCTATACCCTAATAGAAAGTGTATACCCAGACTTTACATGGTTAAAAATTACCGTCGGAACGTTTGGGCTAATTCTATTCATCGCTATGGGAGTGAGTTTGTTTAAAGACCTGAAATTTCAAGGAAAGTTGAATCGCAAGATACTTTGGTATGGTAAATTTACCGATGAATATATTAGCTATGCCAGTATGAAGGGCTACCAATACAGCTGGAATGTAATGAGTATCCTACTGCCTATACTACTGATTCTCGCAGGCTTGAATGAACGAGTTGAATACTTACCTGAATTTCTCAGCAGCATCCCAATTCTTGAATTTATTAAACTGAACTTTGCGATATTAATGCTTAGTTATGGTTTGCCCATACTATATATGCTGCGTAAAGAGCAGGATTAGCATGCTTGACAATAATATTGCAAAGCTTCGGGGAAAACTTAAAATATCTCAACAAGACCTAGCGGATGGTATTGGGGTATCTAGGAAAACCATAAGTACAGTGGAAACGGGACGTTTTACGCCATCGGTAGTTATTGCATTAAAGCTGGCGGCTTATTTTCAAGTTACAGTAGAGAGTATTTTTAGCTACGAAGAGTAAAAAAATAAGCTGTTATATGTTGTTCACAAAATGGAGTTTCAAATGAGAAAAGAATTCGAATTCAATGTTAAAGATCATAAAATTAAAGTTACTAATTCATGGCTTCATGGGGCTAAGCTCTATGTAGATGGTGATTTTCGCGATTTTGATAAGAGCCTATCTGCAAATGGAAAAGTTGCACTTTTATCTGCTAACCTAGGTGACTTTGGTATTTTAGAAATATTTCCTGTGGCATTTTTTACTGTAGAGATAGATGCTTATTTAGTATTTGATAATACAAAGCAGCATATTTTTAGTTCTCATAAACGATTGAGTTTAACTGAACAAAGAACAGCGTAATAAACTTATAACAATAACTTCAAACAGAAAAAATACAGTTGACTATTTACACTCTGTTCAAAATTTATCCAGCTATATTTTTACGCTTAAGTAGGCATAATGATAATTTACTCAGAATAAATAAGTTAAGTATGGAGATTTAGAATGTTTGGACAGATATTTATTTTTATTATTGGAGTTTTTGGTTTAATCGTAGGGCTTCAGACAGGTGATTATTTTTGGGCCTTTTGTGGTTTAGTAACCTCACTTTCTGGTATTCACCTTATTTACAAGTTAAAAACAGGTAAAAACATCTGGGATAAATCAAACATATAATAAGTCGTTTAACAAAAAAGGGGTCAAGTTGCTTGCTTCACAATACTATTAATCAATCCCTCAACTCGGGCCTTAAAGCGGCTTTCTTCGCTGGATGAACTTACAGCTATTTGTAATAGCTGGGGCCGTAGTAAAATTAATTTATTGCACAGAGGAGCTGATATCAAAATAGTGTGTTTTAGCAACTCAACTAAGCGGCCGCTTTGGCCCTCATTGGATTTTAATACAGCAGGTTTCCGAACTGCGGCAATGATGGCAAGCGAGATCGTCAAAACCCGTTTTTTTAAAATACCGCTACGACTATATTAGGCTCATTGTCCGTCACCCCCGTCCTTCTTAACGGTAAAAAAAGGGACAAACCACTAATTCCTGATTCATAGGTCTATGATTGCTATGGCAAATTTGCCCTACAAAAGTTAAGGAAGCTGATCCTGAATTACTCAAATCATCAAGACACTTATTATAGATATTAAGGTTTGAATGTAGGGTATACCCTTCGAGCTTTATACCCTATCGGGCGCCGCGTCCTGCGGTTTTTGGCTCGAAGCGTACTTTTTATGTTTTACATAACATCAAAGCATGCGCTGGCATTTCTATTAAATTTCTGGTCTAGTACAGGATGATTCACCTAACTATACCCAAAGCCATTGGAGTTGCAGCTAGGCGGCAAAGGAACTCACATGAGCTTAGGCGCACTAAGTGATTGGGGTGAGTGAGAGCAGCCAACAACGCTGCAACTTCAAGGGAGACGGGTATATATTTAGGTAATGATATATCTTGTCTGTCATTCCCAAGGCGAACCCAGTGTTTAACTTCGATAAAGTGTTTTTATCAAATGAAAGCCAAATTGTGTTTTGACGGGCCCGTGAACTGTTAATATTTCTTTCTTAAATACCACATTATCAAACGCTTTAACCATAGTGCCGGGGCTAAACTCACCTAAATCACCTCCTTTTTTGCCAGAGGGGCAGGTAGAGTGTTTTTTGGCCAACTGGTGAAAGTTTCCACCTTTGTCGAGTTGGCTTTTAAGTTTTTCGGCTAGGGCTTTATCTTTGACTAAAATGTGGCAGGCGCAGGCTTTCATGTTGTATGACCCAATAAACGTTTGCTGATTGATTAAAGGATAAGTTTATCAGTTAGCAAGGCTAAAAAAAGAAAAAGAGCCGAAGCTCTTTTTCTTTTGGTCTGTTAGCAGGTTATGGCTTACTTGATAAACAACATTTCTTGATACTTAGGTAATGGCCATAAATCATCAGAAACAACGAGTTCTAAGGCGTCTGCATGAGAACGGACTTCTAACATAAGTGGGCATAAACTATCCGCACAATGGTGCATATGCGCTTCTGTGCTGTGAAACTCTTCAACACTTAAGGCGTCTTTAAGTTTGCCAACGGCAGCCATCATGGCGTCTGTTTCACTGGCAATTTCATCAATACTATTATGGCTGATGGTTATATTCAGCTTACTGAGATTCGTCGCAGTGTTAGAGAGGCTGTCTAGATATTCAATGGTTGCTGGATAGATCCTGGTATTGGCTATACCCACCACTAACTTTGCTTCCATTTCGATAGACAGAATGTATTGCTCTGAATACACCTCAAATCGGCTAGCAAGTTCAGCGGGTGACAGTACACCAGTTGATTCGAACAGTTTAATCACAGACTCTTCTTTGAAGGCAGGTAAAGCATCGGCGCTAGTGGGGATGTTTTTCAGGCCACGCTCTTCTACTGCGACCTTATGCCATTCGCTTGAATACCCATCGCCACCAAATATAACATTCCCATGTAACTGCATTAACTCTTGCAATACAGTAATCACTGCAGACGTTCTGTCTTCACCCTTGGCCATGACTGTTTCAAGTTTTTCAGCTATCCAATTGAGTGAATCGGCTAACATGGTATTCATCGCAACGAGTGGACCTGACACAGATTGAGATGAACCCACTGCTCTGAACTCAAAGCGATTTCCAGTAAAAGCAAAAGGCGAAGTACGGTTACGGTCGCCAGGGTCTCGTTCAAACTTAAGAATTTGTGATAAACCAAGATCCATCAAGCCACCTTTGGCTTTTTCCAATAATTTACCGTCTTTAATATCATGAAAAACACTTTCTAATTGATGACCCAAATAAACCGATAAAATTGCTGGTGGTGCTTCATTGGCGCCTAAGCGATGGTCATTAGCCGCTGATGCTATCACTGCCCGTAAAAGTGGCCCATGTAAGTGAACACCACGTATAACGGCCCCGCAAAATAATAAGAAGTTGAGGTTGTCGTGAGGGGTGCTACCGGGGTCGAGTAAATTACCCTGAGTTGCATTACCCACAGACCAGTTAACGTGTTTACCTGAACCATTCACTCCAGCAAAAGGTTTCTCATGCAATAAACATAAAAAACCGTGTTCTTTAGCGGTACTTTTCATCAGTGTCATCAACAATTGCTGATGATCGGCAGCCACATTGGCTGCTTCGTAATAAGGAGCGATTTCGAATTGACCGGGCGCAACTTCATTGTGGTGCGTTTTAGCTGGGATACCTAAACGGTAAAGTTTGTTTTCAAAGTCTTGCATGAACACTTGGACTCTGGCCGGTATTGCACCAAAATAGTGGTCATCAAATTGTTGCCCTTTAGCGGGAGGGGCACCAAATAGAGTGCGTCCGGCTAATAACAGGTCTGGGCGCGCGTTAGCAAAGTGTTCATCCACTAAAAAGTATTCTTGCTCGGCACCACAACTTGAATTGAGTGTCGCTATGTCGGTTTCGCCCATTATAGATAACACTTTTTGTGCGGCTTTATCCATGGCTTTGTTTGAGCGTAACAATGGAATTTTTTTATCTAAAGCTTCCCCCGTCCAAGACATAAAAACACTGGGGATCATCAAGGTCGCCCCATTAGCAGTATGCATTACATAAGCTGGGCTGGTGGGATCCCATGCTGTATAACCTCGGGCAGCGTTGGTCATACGCAAGCTACCATTAGGGAAAGAAGAACCGTCTGGTTCACCTTTAATCAATAAACTGCCGGTAAATTCGGTAATGGCACCACCATCAGAATTAGTGATGATAAAACCGTCGTGTTTTTCAGCTGTTATGTTGGTCATCGGGTAGAATATATGCGAAAAGAATTTAACGCCTTTTGTCATGGCCCAATCTTTCATTGCCGCAGCCACTATATCTGCTGTGGGTGTATCGAGAGGCGCACCTGTTTGAACGGTCTTTTTGATGGCTTTAAAGGCATTTTTTGATAAGGCTTCTTCCATTGCTGCAAGATTAAAGACGTCTGTTGCCCATATTTTGTTCAAAGGTTCAGGCATTTTACACACTTTTGGTGCACGATTTGTGATTTCAGTTATTGCGTTTTTACGAGATGTTAATCCACTCATATCTTATCCTTAGCTTATTTAAAAGGGGCCGCAGGGATTTACTAAGTTGCCTTAGAATAAATCTCTTTAGGTCTAAGATTTGATAAAGCAGATTTCAGGCCAGATTAGGCCGGATATGGTTTATTAAAATTCATATTCTAGGGCAAACCTTAGAGTGTGGTCTTTGGAATCGCCGTTTAAGCCAGCAATAAAGGCCAATTCCCATTTTAATTGTTTCTGTCCTTCGTATCGATGCACCCCCATAAAGCCTGGTCCAATACCAACAAAATCTTCGCCGGTGTAGATTTCGATAGAAGGCTGTAAAGCAGGTAAATACCGATAGCGATATTTGAGTCTAAATTCTACTTCAAATTCATTTTGAATGTCCTTACCCCATTCATAAACAAGCAGTGCGTTGATAGTTAAACTGGTGTGAGTAAATTCTTTTTCGAACAATAGGCCGGTGTTAAATTCGTAGGCGTCTTTTTTATGTTGTTTTTCAAGCTCAAACAGTAAGGCCCAATCTGCCCACAACTCACCTTGGTCGGTTAACATCCAGCGGGCTTCGATTTCGTAGGCTTGCAGACCAAAGTCACCAGTGTCGTCTCTTTCTCCTACTATATAAGCTTCAATCGTCAGGTATTCTGACACTGCATGTCCGTAGGCAAAGCGTTGGGCCAGCACATTACCACCGTCATTTTGCCTGGAAGTAAAACGCCATTCTAATTCCCGCTCATTAGCTAAAACATAGGGATGATAAACTTTATCCACTGGGATGCCGTCAGCCCAACTTGTTGACATGCAAAATATATAATATAAAAGCACAGCGGATACGCGATAAAAGGCATTCATTGTTTGTTACCTGAGTGGAAAGCTAAATTTTGCTTAAGCCAATAAAAAATAATCAGTGGGACAAGTAAAGCAAAAACATAAACCAACACTTGAACAATTGATGGTGCTGCCTGATAGCCAAATAACACGTTAAATAAATGACCAAATTCAAACTCATTACTCACAACGTTTTGACTATTCCAAGCCGTATCTGAGGCATCAATAAAGTCGACCTGCACCAATAAAGGTAATGTGTTGACGAGTTGGCCCGTCACGTAAATATGGATTAATAACCATGTTGACCAAGGGCCTAAACGTTGTTTTAACCACTGTGCGGCTAAATACATTAATACGGCTAAACTTAGGCAAATACCTAACCCCAAAAAGGTACCGAGCAACATAGTTAGCAGTACATTGTGTTGGTTCAAATATCCCTCGAAGTACACAATAAAATTACTGCCTTTAGACACTAAGGTTAAGCTGACCATTCCGCCTGCTACCCAATACGCTAGGTGATTATTTGAAGGTTGATTACGGCTTAATTCATACGCTAAAACCAGGGCCAACAAGTAAACAAACGATTGGCACAGCCATAAAGATAACTCAATGCCTTTGCCATCAAACCATTGGCCAATGACATGGATTTGACTGATGTATATCAGGCTAAAAATGGCACCTGCAATAAAACATGATAATAACCATAATTTATTGGCTGGCAGGTGCACATATAAATAAACAACCAATACAAAAATAGGTAGGGCATCACGCAAAAATAAAATAACCGTATTAATTAACATCCGGTGACTTCTGCTTTTGATGTTCAACAATCACAGTGCCGCGGGCCGTATTGGGGTTATATTCGCCAAAAAAATCATATTCGCCAGGCTGCAGTGGGCCGATAAATATACTGGCTTTATTATTAGCAAAAATGACCTTTTCTCGGTTCAGTGAAAAGCTGTCAAATTCCTCTGGGGTGTTGTCTTGATTATGGATGATCAATTTGACTTTTTGGTTTGCAGGAATAGTGACTTGTGATGGAAAAAAAAGATGATCTTTCAGCCTGACATGATACTCAGCAACGCCTGCCATCAGCGGTTGACAAAATATGCCCAAAGAGAGTGCGGCACAGCCTACGAATTTATTCACTGGATTGGCTTTGTGGCAATAACAGCTCTACTGACAAACCTGATAATTGTTCAGAACGGCTTAGCTTTAATGGGGCACTATGCAATTCAGCAATATGTTTGGAAATAGCTAAACCTAAACCACAACCCGGGGTATTGCTGGTATGCCGGTCACCGCCAATTCGGTAAAAGCGTTCAAATACTCGGTGGTACTCTGATTCATCAATACCGGGTCCAGAATCTTCAACTTGAATAACCACCTGATTGTTCAACGTCTTTAATGACACTCTAATCAATGTTCCTTCAGGTGAATATTTACTGGCATTGGATATTAAATTTTGCAGTAATATGCCTAAAGAAAACTCATCACCTAGAATGGTTGAGCCTTGCCCGACTAGTTCTATATCTTGTTTTTTTGCCTCAATTTGAGGGAATAAACTGCCGATAACCGTTTGGCAAAGTGATGCCGTGTCAATTTTTTTAAACTTGCCTTGATATTGTTCGGGATTGGTTCGATTAAGTAACAATATCTGCTCTACTACATGGCTCATACGCTCAATACCTTGCTGCAGATATTGCATATTAGTGTGTGAAGCGTTGTTGTTGGAAGCAATGGTATTCGAAGTCACGTTATTGTTTAACTCTAATGCCATATTGTGGGCATTGATTTTTAACACACTGAGAGGTGTGCGTAATTCATGAGCGGCATCAGAGGCAAAGCGTTTTTCCCGCGAAAATGCCGCGTTTAACCGTTCAAACAATTGGTTCAACGTTATTAATACTGGGCTGAGTTCGTTATGCTGCTGTTGTGTCATGATTGGGCTGAGATCATCTGCTTTTTTTGCGCGCAAGTTATCAGACAAAAGCCTCAGTGGACGTAAGCCTGTGCTGACCAATAAAAAGATAATGATAGCTAACAATGGGATACACAGTATGAGTGGTGTGACAGCAGCCAAAATCATTTGTTCTGCCAGCTCAAAACGTCGGTTTAAAGGTTGTGCAACCAATACCCACTTGTTATCTGATTCGAAAAAATGCCCATAAGTACGCCAGCGTTGCGTTAAAAAATTGTGCTCGGCGAATTTGTTTTCAAAATCACTTATCGCAGTGTTGAGCTCAGTGTGAGAACTCACAATTAATCTATTGTCTTGCCATATTTGGTAGACAAAAGCAGCGTCAGGTTGTGGCGCTAATGATTGAGTACTTAAGCCGGTAATATTGACCAACACATGGGTCAAAGAACGTAATTCATTATCAAATACGCTGGTTGCCTTGGCCATACTGCCGCGATAGCCCTGAATGGCGGCCGCAAAAATGACTAATGTAATCACAGATAATAAAATCAGCGTTAGATAGCGGCGAATAGACAAATTTATGACTCTATAACGGGGCTAGTTTTAACACTGTAACCTACACCGCGGATGGTTTTGATAAAAGCCTCGGGGAGTTTTTTACGTAAATGGTGAATATGTACCTCAATTGCATTACTGGCGACCTCTTCACCCCATTCATATAACTTAGACTCAAGCTGTTCTCTGGATTGAATGCGTCCAGCTTGTTCTAAAAGTACCTTCAACAACATAAATTCTTTGCGAGAGAGCTCAACGACCTTATCAGCAACACTTAATTGATGGGAAGCGCAGTCTAGACATACATCGCCAATAGTAATAGTTGAACTGGTTGCGGTACCTAATCTTCTTTCAATCACCCGTAAACGGGCGATCAGTTCGTTTACGTCAAAAGGTTTACTTATATAATCGTCTGCACCTTGGTCTAGACCTTTAATTTTGTCCTCGATTGAGTCCCTTGCCGTGAGTATAAGCACGGGCATATTAACCTTCATTTGCCTGATGTTTTTAAGTAATGTTAAACCATCCATGTCTGGTAAACCCAAGTCCAATATTAACATGTCACATTCATTGGTTTTTATGGTCAACATCGCTGACTTAGCATCAGTGACGTGATTGGCAGTAAACCCTTCTGAGCGAAGCGATTGGTGCAAACCTCTGGCTAATTGCACATCGTCTTCAACTAATAAAATTCGCATACTGATAACTCTATGTAAAGACCTACTACATTATGACAATAAGGTAGCTCAAACCGTTATGGTTTGAAAGGTCAAGGTTACTCAGGTTTTCTTAAGTCATCCTTAAGGGCTGGGTTTGAAGGTGACTTATCTTTACGTTCAAATTCACCCTCGATGATGTCCTCAGATTGACTTGTTGAATGTGGCTGCTGTTGCTGGTGTTGGGAAAAGTTGCCATTAAAGGATGGATTAACCACATTAAGAGGGAAATGTTTCACTAACGCTTTGGCAATCAGAGGGCGAGTCATGGGTAAACTCAATAAAAAACCAATGCCGTCAGTGACAAAACCAGGCGTCACTAACAATACTCCTGCAATGATCAGCAATAAACCTTCAGCCATCTCTTGACCCGGCACAGTGCCAGCTTGCATTTTTTGTTGGGCTTGCATCAAAGTACTGAGCCCTTGTTGCTTGACTAAATGCGCGCCAGCAAAGGCGGTGACAATAACAATAGCGACGGTATACCACCCCCCAATTAGTTCACCCACGTTGATCAATATGGCGATTTCGACAATAGGTAAAATGGCGAATAAAAGGAATAATTTAAACAAAGGTGCCTCGTTCTTTGAGCTACACGCAACAAACTTTACGTATACCCTACTTTTGGTGTTGTGTTTGTTATGATACTGGGACTAAATAATAAAAATCTAAGTTGCACATTGTTACAGAGTATTGCTTTGTTTGTCTAACGGGTTTAATTACTAAGGTCTGTTTATCTCAAACTTAGGTTATTTTGTGCAGCCGTGAAATTTGAATGTTCAAGCTAAGGTCTCTTCACAATATATTGATTTGTCATTGTGTCGTCTTAATAATTTGTTAAGGTTTGTACTTTAAAGTTTTGAAAATCCCTAATGGCTATTGGTATATTGAACATAGTGCTAGTTTACCTTTTATATAAGAAGTGTAGTTGATGAATTTGAGTTTTAGATATTGTGTTTTACTGCTTACTGTATATTTTTTCGCATCTGTGAGTATGGCGCAAACTTCCGATCCCTTGGCTGATCTGTTTGCTGATGAACCAGCGTTTTTGCAAGTCGATGAGGCGTTCCAATTTGACTTCGCTCAACAAGGCGATCGAGTCACCTTGAGCTTTCGAATTGCTGATGGTTATTATTTGTATAAAAAACAATTCAAAACAGTGGTTAAACAAGCTGAAGTAGGTGTGCCTATTTTTCCTGAAGCGGAGGAAGTTGAGGATGAGTTTTTTGGTTTATCAAAGGTGTTTCGAGGTCAACTGGATATTACTTACCCTATCGTATATTCAGTGCAAAATGGCATTATCAAAATACGCTATCAGGGGTGTGCGGATGCGGGATTGTGTTACCCGCCTACCACAAAAGAGGTATATCTGAATCAAGCGCCCATTTCAGAGCAGTTTGAGTTAGCCAGTTTATTGTCCAGTGAGCAGAGTTTACTCATCACACTATTACTATTTTTAGGCTTAGGTATTGGTCTAGCCTTTACACCTTGTGTGTTTCCAATGTATCCGATTTTATCTGGTATTGTGATTGGTCAGGGCAAAACCATTAGCACGTCTCGGGCATTTACCTTGTCCTTTGTTTATGTGCAGGGCATGGCAATTACTTACTCGTTGTTGGGGTTGATTGTTGCTTCTGCCGGTGTGCAGTTTCAGGCGGCCTTGCAACACCCAGCAATTTTAATCGGGTTGATTGTGATTTTTGTGTTGTTGGCAGTTGTGATGTTTGGTGCTTATGAGTTGCAGTTGCCTTCGTCATGGCAAGAGAAGCTTAATGCCATGAGCAATAAACAAACCAGTGGTAGTTATTTGGGTGTGTTAGCTATGGGAGCGATTTCCGGTTTAGTGGCATCACCCTGCACCACAGCACCGTTAACTGGAATTTTGTTGTTTATCGCTCAAAGTGGTGATTTGGTTTTGGGTTTCAGTGCCCTGTATGTACTGAGTTTAGGTATGGGTATCCCGTTGATTTTATTCGGCATTACGGGTGGCAAATTGTTACCTAAAGCAGGTAACTGGATGAACGTTGTTAAAGTTACTTTTGGTTTTATGATGTTAGCGGTGGCTATTATGTTTGTAGAACGTTTAGTCACTCATGTGGCTACCGATATTGCTTGGACATTACTTGGTTTTAGCACGTTTACATATTTTTATGTCATGAATCAAAACAGCCAAACGACTTTTTATAAAGGCCTTCGTGCATTCTTGATCTTCATTGGATTGTTCGTTTCAGCCGGTTATGGTTATCAAACAATTAGCACATCCGGTGTCATCAGTCATAACAATACTCAGGGTCAATCAGGCAGTAAGATCCTAGCTCATCAAGAATTTCTTAAGGTCAGTAGTATCGAAGAATTTAATCAAGCACTGGCCAAGGCCAATGGACAAGGTCAAACAGTGATGATAGACCTCTATGCTGATTGGTGTGTGGCATGTAAAGAGTTTGAAAAATATACTTTTCCAGATAGTCGAGTGGTAGCCGCTTTAAGTGACTCAGTGTTAATGCAAATTGATTTAACGGATAACACAGATAATACCATTGCGTTCCAAGAACATTTTTCGGTGTTAGGTTTACCCACTATTTTGTTTTTTGATACCCAAGGGCAAGAAATTGATACCGCCAGAATCACAGGTTTTATGCGTGCTGAACCTTTTGCTGAACACGTTAACCGCCTTTTTGCACAGTAACCCGAGATCGGCATAACTGTGTGCCGTTTTTTCACATCACATTTTTTCGTTAAATTTCTAACACCCATCTTATGTGTTTTTATTAGCTTTAGTACTTTTGCTGATGCAGATGTTTTTTGCATGGATGATTGGGCATGTGTTGAAAAAATAGAGATAAACAAACAGGTGAGTTATTGGTTATTTAATAAAAAACCTTTTGTGGTGACCGTCACGTTAGATGTGCACACTAGTAACTTAAAAACGTCCGCCAAAAACCAACGTCAGCATACTATTAACCAAGTGCTTCAGGG
>Ga0209119_1002095_pt1 | contig 18674 bp, 21 predicted proteins | sample COG_03_FD_184747 | JGI IMG/M metagenome (GOLD analysis project Ga0209119, IMG submission 184747) | Pelagic Microbial community sample from North Sea - COGITO 998_met_03 (SPAdes) (version 2) | ecosystem: Environmental > Aquatic > Marine > Neritic zone/Coastal water | place: Helgoland, sampling... | reverse complement strand
ACTCGCACAGCAACAGGCTGAGGAAGCTGCTTCTCAACCACAAGCAATCAGCTTAGACCAAATGCTTGAGCAGCAACAAGCTGAAGAACGAGCACCAGCAGAAGAAGTGGGTCGTAAGTATGAAAGAGCATTTAAGGCTGGCCCATTGCAGAATGCCCTAACCGCATTCAGTAGTGGTGGTGCGGAACTTGCTCGTATAGGTGACAATTTAAAAGACATGGTCGGCTTAATGCCACCAGAAGAGGTCACTGCTAGAGACCAAGCAAGGCAACAAGAGTTAGACATGAATACAAATGTAGACATGGACTCTGGGTACGCTACATCGGGTAAAATAGGTGCTGATGTAGCTGCGGCCATTCCCACAGCGGCCCTTGCAACGAAACTTGGGGCAGCAGCTATACCCGCCGTGGCTATGAAGTACCTACCACAGGCAGGTACTAAATTGGCGGGGCTGGGTGGCGCATTGTTCGAAGGTGGTGTGGTAGGCGCTACGCAAAGTGAAGCAGGTAATAGGGGTGTTAATGCCACCCAAGCAGGGGCTACCAATGCGATTGTAGACACAGCCCTACGCAGTTTAAGCAGGGGTACTATTCGTGGCATAGGTAACGAGAGTAAAGAAGCTAAAAAATTACTTGATCAAGCAGAGTTTAAAACAGGCGAAAGGCCATTTTTACCAATGCAACAATCTATAGACCCTAAAAGCACAGGCATTGGGGATACACTAGCTAAAGCGGGGGCTTATGTCGCCTCAGTTCTACCAAAAGCTAAAGCAACATTCACAAAGCAAGCGGATGAAGGCGCACAAGCAATTAATAAAGGCATTCTTCAGACAAGGTTTGCAGGAAAAGACAGAGGGGCGACTGTCGGCAAAGTTTTAGATGAAACAGGTGATGTAGGTAAAGCAATAGATGCTTCTAGAAGAACACTTAAACAAGGAACCCGCACTCCTTACAGCAGCTTAGAGCAAGCAGCTATCGCAGCCGCAGCTAAAAAAGCACCGCAGGGTAGATTTACACCAGACCAACTGGCCACAGCTAGTAGGAAAGTTAAGGCAGACGACGATGCCGCTAGGGGTGTGTATGAAGTTAGTGGCGCACCGCTTGAAGACACTATAACCTCACTTCAGAAAACAGTTGGGCAACCAGTTTCCGTAACGGACTTAGCCACCAGAACATTTTTCCAAGGCGTTACCAATGCTGTGGGGAATGTTGCAAGAGTTATTCCTGGAGCTAGTTTATTGGCCAGTACAGTGTCTACAAAAGGCTTCCAAAATTTTATCATGGGCAACACAGGTGCTCAAAAAACACTTCAAAATCTTATGAAAAAAGGTGATGACGCAGGTGTTGTTGAAGCTTTGAAAGGGTTTGTTAAAGCATATTCAGCAGACTCCAGCAATGACCAAGCAATGGATCAAAGGGATGGTGTACTTAACCAGAGTCTAACAGCAGCTTCTAATGTAAAAAACAGAGTAGGATTATAAAATGTCAAGAGATGGTAACGGTAACTACACTCCTCCATTAAACCCCGTAGTAGGTGGCCAACCTATAGAGGCTGACTGGGCTAATGATACAATAAATGACCTAGCTGCGGCACTTACAGACAGTTTATCACGTAGCGGTAATGGTGGTATGTTGGCTTCCTTCAGGGCAGTTGATGGCACTGTTAATATCCCCGCCATATCATTTAATAACGAGACTAACAGCGGTATATATAGAGCCGGAACTGGCGACTATCGACTTTGTGTTAATGGTAAAGACAAAGCTCGTATTAGGGACGTTAATGGTATGGCTGCGTTCCAAGTGTTCGACCTTGCAGGTACAGGTGCATGGGAAACACTGGCTACATCGGCTGAAGTTGGTGCCATAACACTGGCTGATGTTCTGGCCGTAGGTAATACTACTGGCGGTACAGATATTGTTGTAGGTGATGGGGATTTGATCCTTGGTGATGACGACATTAGACTAAGGCCAGCAGCAGCCAAAGAGACAAGATTAGAAACTAGCGCGGGTGTTGTTAGAGTACAAGTTACTGATACTCTCGTGCGGCTTTACTACGGAGCTACTTTAAACCAGACAGCATCAAAGCTAGAAACTACAGACACAGGCGTAACCGTAACAGGTACGGTTGACTGTGACGGCTTAAGAATGGATGACAGTGAGTACGCAGGTTTTGGTGATTCTGACGACTTACAGATATTCCACAATGGCACTAATAGTTATATTCAAGATGTAGGCACAGGCATACTAAGCATACAAAGTAATGGCGATTCTATTACAATGGTCGATAGCGTCAACGCTAGAACAATGGCTAAGTTTAGCGTAGGTGGTACGGCGTTATTGAGCTGGGCTGGAGGCACAGGCACAGGTACTAAACTAGAAACTACAGCTACAGGCATAGATGTAACAGGTACGGTAGAAGCTGGTGAGTTTAGCGGCACTGGCACTGTAGCTATAACTGACTTTGTTACCGATGTATCCACAAACGATAACGATACAACTGTACCAACAACTGCTGCCGTTAAGAGTTATGTAGATACCGCTGGAGGTAACGAAACTTTAGCTGAAACACTTGCTCTGGGTAACACCACTGGTGCTACAAATATAGAAATGACTAATAATGCTAAAATTACAAGTAGCAATATTATACCTCTTGAAACGCCCCAATTTACCGTGAAACTTCCCAGCGGCTCTCCATTGCTGACTACAGGTTTAGAATCAGTACGATTGTACTGGCAGACTACTGGTTCTGTTGGCGCCAGACTAGATACTACAGAACTCGGCGTGGACATATCGGGCGAAATGGTGGCTGAAAGTATTCAACTAAACTCTCCCGCTGGGAGTCCTAGTATTGTTGTCGGATACCCAATTATAGATCTCTACAATAGGAATTTATCGGGGGGGACTAGTGACCCAGTTATAGGCCTATTGATAGGCCCAACCAATTATATTGCCAAAGTGGACGTCCTCACAGGCGGCACTGCCCCTGCAACATTCGCATTCACACAAGCTAAGACGGTCGCTGTGGAACAAGGTGCTGAAGAAGGTAAGTACGAAATTTGGGTAAAGGAAGCTGGCGTTGATGTTAATGTTTTGCAAGTTGAGGCTACAGGCGTAACCGTAACAGGTACGGTAGATTTAGATAACCTAACCATTGCTACCGATCAAGGTACTGCTGGTCAGGTACTAAAATCTACTGGCTCAGGCATTGAGTGGGGTAGTGTTGGCGGTGAAACCTTAGCTCAAACACTTGCTCTGGGTAGCGCCACTGGTGGTACGGATATTGTACTCACAGATGGGGATGTTATCACAGGGACAGCCACCCCTGTTATTAAACCGCCAGCACCATATGTTGGGTACGGCTCTCCCAGTATAGAGTTACAAACAAGTTCTGGTGCTGCGAGAATTAGCACAACTGAACTTGAGGCTAAGTTGTGGTATGGGACTACGGGAGCGCAATCTGCTCTAAAACTACAGACTACAAACACAGGCATAGACGTAATAGGTGACTTAGACGTAACAGGCACCATAACATCTAACGCATTCGCTTACTCTAAAGCTACAGTTAATAACGCTGCTGACATCCTCTACACTGCTTTTAATAGTTTTGCTGGCAAGCGTATTATCAATACTGCAAGTGCTACCAACACGACCTACGGCCTGCCAACTCCAGTTGCGGCAGACATTGGTAAGTCTTGGATTATTTGTAACCCAACAGACTCCGAAATAACTATAGACCATGATGCCTCTGGCACAGCTAACTATATTTGGATTATGGATGGTGTAACCCTTGCGGCAGCGGCATCTAGCTGGACTATTAAGAAAGGAGCAATAGTAGAGATTGTTGTGGCTGCGGCTGCGGCTGGTGGCGGTAGTTCAACAGCACCTAACTATCTTATCTTTGGTGCAGGTCTTCTGGAGATTGTTTAATGAGTAGTGGAATAGTAGCGGCTTCTCGTGGTGTAGGCTTGGAAGATAGCAGTGCAAGTAATGTGCTGCTTAATTCTAAGTTTAATAATGATAACTATCCTGTGGGATATACTTATGTAGATAACGAACAGGCTTTGACCTACCAACAAAATTCTGGCGTTGAAACATTCCTTCCTGCTTGGGCTAGTGGGAGCTCTTTGTACTTTATAGACCCACAATTCGCTACTATGTGCTCTAACCAGTACCTTTATTCTTGGGGTGATTATGAATTAGCCCCATTTTTAGCGGGTTTTATTCCTAGAATTAACAAGATATTTGGTGTGTCTAATTTATTCCCAGGAAATACAATAAGTAATGACAATGCAGACAGAGGGGCTGGCAACTATGGGTTTGTTGCAGGTGGAAACTCTAGGATTGTAAACCACACAACACTCACCACTATAGATAGCAACACCTCTATGGATAACACCGCTATATGGGTAGATTCAACTAAGTGGTGCCAGCAGTTAAATGTTCCAGATAGTGCCACTACCGTAAAATTTGGCGCACAGATTAGAATACCTTCTGGGGATAAACTCAGACCATTAAACTGGGCGGGGATAGCTGTAACTCAGGATACGTTCGGGCCAAATTCGACTCCTTGGAGATTCGTTAATTACTTTGGCATCCGTCACACTAATGCTACATTTTCTTTACCTACAAGCGGGAGCCTCGGTAATCCAGGATATAACTGGGCAGGCCAAGGTGTAGATGCCCCAGTTAGCAGTCCATTCTATACACCAGAAGTTTTTACGGCTACTGAACACGCAATGCTAGACCAAGATGATTACGAAGACTTTACCAAAGTTGAGTACACATTCACGCTTAATAGTGGAACCAATAGAAAGATTATGATGCACATATTCTTTGCAGAAAACGCTAAGTATATGTATGACGAAGACACAGAACTAACGGGCGGGTTCCAATACTACGACCCCTTTATAGAATTTAGTTAGAAGTACAGTAGCCGCCTACCATCATCTAAAGTTAGGCCATGCCCCTGCAAGGTTATTCTATGTTCAGAATCTGACATATCACCCTTGTTGGCTATGCGGTGGGGGAATAAGCCATCATGTGTGTACAGAACACCTACCTCATACTGCAAGTGTTCATGTGGTGGGTATATATCCTCTTTAATAACCCTGTGCAGGTCTTCCCCCGTTGCATTAGGCCAGTAGTCCATACCCGCTCCCACAGCAGGTTGTTCAAGAAGCATGGTAAAGCTGAATGGGTTGGTGAAGCCTTTTGAAGGCCAAGCCACTTTCGAAAACGGCTCATCTATGTGAGCACTGCCCATAAGACCATTGGTGGTGTGGTCAAATATGTGAAATCCAGGACGGGCAATACCCCATGGTTGTTCATAACATGCTTCGTAAAACTCATACAGTTTGTGCAGTAATGGTTCAAAGTTCTTAGTTAGTATGGTGTTTAACCTGTTTGCTCTGGCTGGGTACTCACTCACACCATCCTGATAGGTGGCCGCCCCTAGTGTAAAGAAGTGGCCTCTGTCTATCCAAGTAAAGCGCAGCTTCTTGACTAAGTTCGCCAAGTCGCTACACTCTTGTTCGGTGAGGAATTTAGTTGGTGCTATGAGACAACCCTGAGCACCGCAGGGATGGGGAGAGGCAGTGTCTCTCTGTTTATCATCCATCCAAAGCCATTCTTTTTTAATCATCCTTGGTTTACATAACCTTTCATTTCTTTCTGGCACTCGTCATCCATCAACTTATTAATAAGTATTGAGGCCTCGTAGTAGTCTGCATCAGCCACATACAATATGGCTGCTTCAACCTCTACTGGTATGTCTACACCCTCCAGCCAAAAGTTCAGACTTATAGAGTCGTCTGGGTGCAGCGCTCTTATACCACACTTATTAGCTTTTTTGACAAAACTTAACGCCTTGTCAAGGTCTTGATACCTGTTTTCTTTTTCACGCAGCAAGTACTTAGTTGCGCAAGCCTGTAAATAGTTCATGTCTGTATCTACAACCATGTCCCAATGTTGGTACTCAGTACCCTCGTAATGCTCTCCACCCACCTGCTTTACATAACTCATGCTTTCCACTCCTGCCATTTTTCACACGCTATACGCCAATTTTGGTCTGATATTTGCTTAACCCAATGAGAGCCATCGCCACCATCTTTCCTTTCCATATACGCCCAGTACATGGGGTATGCCACCACTCTAAACCATTGTGTTTTAAGGACAGAGCGGCTGCTAATCAAACCTGCTTCAAAGCATGTGGCGTCATCTATAAAGTCAGCCATTTTTTCGTAACCGCTTATCAATGGCACACAAGGGTAAAACCCGTAGTTATCAAAGGTTGGCAGTATGGGGTATCTTATGTTCAGCAACTCCGTGGCATTGGGTAGGTCTTGGTAAACGTGGGCATTGTTGGTGAATACAATATAGCTACCTATTGGTATATCTGCTTCGGCGGCTATTAACTCTTGCAACATAGTCATATGTACAGCATTGGCACCTGTCATACCCCATATAACATCATTGCTACGGTTACAAACTGTCATATTTAGTTTGCCATCAACAACTCTAAAGTATATGTGGGTATTGCAGGGTAGGTCGTTGTGGTGGGTGTCTAGGTCACAAGACCCATCCCACATAGACAACACTACCCGCCTCGTGGTTGGGTCTTCTTTAAGCATTCTGGCAGCAGCTATTAACTGGTCTCGGCCAAAGTGGTTGCGCCATCGGTAGCCATAAGCGCCATGTATCAGAGGCTTTTCAACCATGTTGTTGGTGTCTGCATACTCCTTAAACCTGCCATTAAATTGTTGTATCCAGTCTGGCTCTTGGCTACCCGACATCATCCATATAAACTCCATAGCATGGAAGTATGGGTTAGCTTTTCGCACTGGGTCTAGCAGTACTCTGTGCTTTGGGTTTTTTACAGTTATTGTCAGCGGCTCCTGTAGGGTTAGCACATTGCCATTCCTACTTTCTTCAAGGTCGCCATTTATGTGCATGAGAATCATCATCTCGCTGAACATGGTTGGTACATCTCTTACTACTTTTTCCATTGGTCTCTCCCCATTGGTGGTTGTTATTAAGTGCCATTATACCTACGTTTGCTTCGACCGCAATTAGTAGATACTCTCATATACTTGTCAAATTCACACAAGCAATTCTGTAAGTCTTGGGCGTGTATATCTGGTATGCCCAACCCATGCAGTTGGTCTGTTACTTCTTGAAGCAGCCATGGCATATGGTGCTTAAACTCTGTAGGGGTTACTTTTTCTTTCCCAAGTACCCAAGCCAAGCCCCTCAAACTTCCAGGACCGTGGGCGCACCAACTACGAAAGTCGTCTGCATAAGTAAGCTCGTGACCCTCTGTGTTTTTAAGGTCAGCTATTATTTGTGCAGCCATGAAACTGCCAAGCCCCTGTAAGCCCATTAGCGCCACATGAGCTTTTGCCAAGGTGGTTGCACCACTTGTTAGGTCTTTTTGCTGCCACAGGCTGCGTAGCAAGCCCCCAATGTACTCGTGCTTGGGTACACTACGGCCATTAGTACTAACTATATAAGCAGACCCCCAAGAACCACCTTTTGACATAACCGCTCGCCATTTTGGTGGGTCAAAGGTAGTCCATGGCCACCCAAGTGATTCTAGTGTTTCTATTTTGTTGACAAACCTAGCCATAACCATGTTCTGGACTATGGTTTCTGTGGTAAACCCTGCATGTCTGTTATACCACATCTGGCGAATACCTTTAGTAACCCTGTCAGCCTCCCTATGCACATTACAAAAGTATGTTTCTTGGAATACTTGGTCAAGGCTCCATGGCTTTTCTACACCACTCTCTTTATTGAGCCTTACTGAGTATCGCTCTTTGATCCAGTAAATTAGCTTGTCCAAATTTAAAGGCTCGTTTCCATTGTACATTAACATCTGTTCTCTCCCCACCGCCCCATGCGGCCTTAGTTGTTTTCTTGACTACCTTAACAAACGGCTCATGAAGCTCGTGTAGCTTATTGGCCGCCTCTGTTTGTATCTCTGGAGTTCTGTAGGTACTACACCCTCCTTTGGTATTACTTCCGCCTTGGTTATGAACCCAGTTATTAAGGCTCACGTTGGGGTATCCTAACTTTAACATTTGTAACAGCATGTCAAAGTCTTCCATAACAGGCGTTCTGTCATACCTTACATCATTGTGACTTAGTATTCTAGTGTCAAGCCCTGTAACTCTTGTTATTCTTGTATTGTCACTCCAGTATTCTGTCTGCCTATTACCCCCCTCTCTAGCGCAAACCCCTACAACAGGAATACTGTCTAGTGTAACCTCAATGGTATCAACCATCTCCTCTATATCTTCGGGGGTGCTGGGTTTAAACTTACCTAAATCTTCTTGGCGGCGAGTGGCAAACACTAGGTCGTCATCTAGTAGCAATACTTTGCCCATGAAGTTATCTATAATCCACTGTCTTGTCGGCCCTACCGTGGTTATCCACTCTGGCAGCACCACAACAGGGTATTGTGTGCGGCACCAGTACTCATCCCACTCTTTACCTTGTACTACAAACTTGGTTCTTTCTCTTACACTTGGGGGTAGGTTATCCCAAGTAGTCTGTTTAGCTTTCCTACCATAAGTAGGTATTAGTATTTGCATGAGTTTATTCTCTCCATAAAAAAAGCCCCCGAAGGGGCTTAATTTTAAAACACTTACTATGCAACTTCAATAAACTTTCGGCTGACATCGTAAGCAATGTCTTGGTACTTAACACCATTTGTGATCGCTTGGCCAACAGTGCTGGCATTCAAGTAACCATCAAAACGTACAGCAGATTTAGAACCTGCTTTTTTAGGGTTTTCATTTACAAGTAGCTTGAGGGTGGCGTCCGCAGGGTACAAAACACTGAACTTGCTACGGCGACTCTTTTTAGTTTCTTCGGTCATTTTACTTCTCTGGTTGGTTAATAGAGTAAGTATTATACTTCCACTCTATCATTATGACAACACTCTATCCACAAACATAAGCATCACTTTTTCGGTAGGCTCATCCTCTGTACCCATAAGCACCCAATGGTCGGGCATACTTTCTATAAGGTGCTCCAAATTACCAATGGGTATGAATGGGCTTTCGCCAAGCAAGTCCTTAGCGTCTGCACTTTTAGCGGTCAGTACTGGTGGCATAGTCCCAGCCCACAAGTGTATGTCTACCATGTTAAAAACCTGTCCCATTATAAAACACCGCCAAATACTTCATCAGTGCCCAGCACCTTGAATGGCTGGCTAAATACATCAAACAACTTTTGTTTGTAAATGGCCTCTACATCGTCAGGATGTACAACTATATACTTGTCAACATAGCCAAGGCTAACCCAACGCTCTATGCGCTCTAATATTGGTGTTTTTTCCACGTTACTCTCCCATTAATAATTTATGTACGTCATCTTGTACTTTGGTTTTACTACCTAGTACGTCAACAACACGCTCGTCTAGGGTTTTGCTGGCTACCAGTATGTAGCACAAAACCATTTTACTGGCCTGCCCTTGCCGATACAACCTATCCTTAGTTTGAATGTACCATTCAAGGTTCCAAGTAACACTGAACCAAACCATGTGGTGACAGTTACCGTGGATGTTTAAACCATGGCTGCTCCCACTGTGCATGACTAAGTAAGGGATATTACCTGCATTAAAGTCTTGCTGTATTATCTCATACTTTCTGCCAGTCACACCTGTTATACAAACGGCAGTCTTACCCAGCATTTTCATTATGCGGTCTCTGTCATGTGTAAACTCATACACGACTATCAGCGGCTGCCCATTTGTTTCCTCTACTATTTCCTCTAGTGCCTGCATCTTGGCTTCATGTACGGCCAGCACTTCCTTATTTTCATCAAAGACTGCGCCGTTGGCCATCTGCCTGCACTTAGTACCTGCTGCTGCGGCATTGGCCGCCACAATAGTTCCACCCTGTAACTCGGCTATAAAGTCTTTTTCTATTTCCTTGTATTGCTTTAGGGCTTTTTCTGGTAGGTCTACCCTCCTGATTATTTTGTTAAACTCAGGCATATCTAGGTAGTCTTCCGCATTTAACCTTAGTGTCATGGGCGCTATCTTCTTGGCTATCTCGTCAGCAGCTTGGGGGAATGGTTCATATGTGTAACCGCCAAACCCTGTCTGGTGAAAATACTTATTCTTGTAGTGTGTGACGTACTTACCCAAAGCCTCTCCTAAGTCCATCAAGAATACTTGGCTAAACAAATCTAGCAACCCATTAGGTACGAACGTGCCAGTTAATATCCACCTGTAGTCAAACTTTGTTAGGTGCTTTTTAAAAGACTTAAAGCGTTTACTACTTGAGCTTTTAAACTTGGTGCTCTCGTCTATACATAGTATGTCAAAGTCTGGCCACTTGGCTTGGTCACACAACCACTGCACACCTTCTGGGTTTATAAGGTATATGTCTGCTTCTTCATGCAAGGCTTCTGCTTTGCCTGCACCATGCAATGTCTTAAATTTAAGGTGCTGTAGGTGATCCCACTTTTCAGCCTCTTGCCGCCATGTGCCATACATCGGTTTAATGGGGGCTACCACCAGCATTTTCTTGGCATGGCCTGCATCCTTTAAAATGTCAAAAGCGCATAGGGTTATTACAGTCTTACCCATTCCAGGATCTAGTAGTAACCCAGCGCCACCACTGTCTTTTGTCAGTAGCTCTATACCTCTTTGCTGGTAGTTGTGTGGACTATATTGCATTTAACTCTGCCTCTAAAAAATCTATACATTCTTCTGCGCTGTCATACCATGTGGTTATGACGTTACTTTGTTTTAGTGTGTTCATTCTATGGTGTTGCAGCTTTGTTGGCTTCTTGCCATTACGCTTTAACTCAATCCATACATGTGTGCCATCAGGAAGAATAGCTATGCGGTCAGGCCAACCTTTCTCGCCCATAGGGGTGAACTTTATAAACAGTAAACCCCTTTTGTCACACCACTTCTTTATGGCCGCCTCTTCATCTTTTTCTAGTTTGGACATGCTCTACCTCGTTAGGGTTAAACCCCATAAGTATCCCATCCTCTCCCCAACGCACTAGGTTGTTGGAGTCGTTACCTGAGTAGGGCTTTGGGTCTCTTACTTCTGCTATGGTTCCTACCCTTCCCTCCGCCCACATTGCAGAGGTAGTCCCCTCTTTGGCTTGTACTTTATCTCCTGCTCTTAATTTGGACATGGGCCGCCTTTCTTTTTGCTAAAGCTGCACCACTTACACTGAAATCCTGGACGCATCGGGTAGGGCTGACCTACTGGCTTGGTCTTGTTTACACGCCTAGTCCATGACCATTTTAAAGTCTCTAGGTTTTCACGCTCTACTGTGGTGGTTTTGTCTGCGCCTCCTAGGTCAAAGTACACTGTGGTAGTTCTGCAAACCTTAGCTTCTGGGAACATTACCAACCCAGCCATACTGTACAGACTACGTTGGTCTACGTGGGTGTCATACACCTTACCTGTTTTGTACTCCATTATTTCTAGCAAGTCACCTTGCGGTAACACCATGTCGATTATACCTCGTATAAACCCATCCTCTTTTTGCACAAAAGGTATGGACTGCCAGTCTTCCGTTAGGTTAAACTCTAACTCTGGCTGTGCAGAGCCTAGCTCAATCATGCGGTCAAAAAAGCCTTCCTTACCTTTTAGGTCTTTGGGCAACTCCTGTATCTCTTGGTTCACATAGTCCTCGGCTGCCTGATGCAACCTGCTACCTCTTTCCATAGCTGGGCTGCTTACAAACTCTGGCTCTGGGTGCTTGATTATGTATTTTAGTTGAAAACTGCGTGGGCATTTTTCAAACATTGTTAAACCGCTATAGCTGATTGCTGCCATTAGTAACTAAACTCCTCTAGGTCTGCCCAGTTAGCTCCGATAAAGCTATCACTTTTCATTGGAACGTCAAAGTAATCCCACTCCATGCACTGGCGTAACCACTCCATGCACTCAGCTTTCTTACCCTCTGGGGCGCTTATGTTTATCTCATCGTGTACGGTGGCCATGAATACTGCGTCTTGATTGCCCTCGTGCCAGTCTATAATACACTGCTTGGTCTGGTCTGCACCACTACCTTGGATAAGGTAATTGAGTAGCTTGTACTCAAAGCTGCGATAGCTACCACCCACTATTTTTGGGTTCTCTGCGTAGTACTGGCGACCTCCCCATGTAGTTACGGGCTTGCGCTCCCTACCCCGCAACTTCGTTGCAGCCTGCATGATACCGACTCCTGGAATAGCTAATTTGTATGCGTCTTGTAGTTCCTTAGCTTCACCCAATGTACATGCTATGCGCCCCGATAGTGCTTTTGGCCCCATGCCATATATCATACCAAAGCCACACTCCTTAACATTTTTACGGGGGAAGTCCTTACCCAGTAAGTCTTTGATTATATCTTTTACCATTTGGTGCGGGTCTAGGTCTGGGTTTTTATTGTAGGCATCAAACAACTTACCCTCTTCGTAGTGGGCAAGGATGCGCATTTCCTGACCACTAAAGTCACGCTTCAACCACACATGCCCTTCCTCTGGTATTACAAAGCTACGCATGAATGGTATAGGCTCTAACTCTACTAAGTCGTTTTGGTATCGGCTGCCATCAATTACGTTTTGGAAGTTAGGGTCATCACTACTTAACCTGCCAGTACGAGTACCTTTGCTACCACCCTTGCGTTCATTAGGTTGGCGTACTTGGTTCCAGTTAGGGTGTATTCTACCGTCTTTGTAGCTATGCTCTAACCATGGCTCAATGAACGTACCTATAACCGTAGACATAGTACTGACATAGTTTAGGTGAGCCAGTACCTTGGGGTCTTTGATATGGCGCAATAAACTTTCCTTGGCTACTCGCTTGTTACCTTTGTCGGTGTAGTCCCAACCACTTACTGCGTCAGCCTCTTCTAGTGCCTTGGCTAACTCTGCATTACTGTGGGGATTTAGTGTTGGTGCATTAAGTAACTTGCGCACTACGTCTTCGCCCTGCACTAAGGCCGCCTGTGCCTTGCTATGCGCTACTTCTAAAGCGTACCTATTAACTGGCACACCCTTGCATGTCGCACCGCTTAGTATGGGCGCTAGTTGCCGCTCCCTATTGTAAGCCTGCTCAGGTACTTGCTCAATTAGTAGGTCGTAAAGTAACCTAGTCCTATATACATCACCCTTGGCATACTTAGCAACAAGATCAAAAGGTGCGTCACATATGTAAGCGCCAAAGGTTCTTGGGGTTGCCTTGGGTATGTTGTCTAGAACCCACTCCTTTAACTCATCCTGCTCTTCTGGTGGTAGATCTAAGTACTCATCCGCACTTGGCTTTAGGCCGAGCTGCATTGCGTGTGGGTTTTTAAGATAAACTAGGAACAGTGTGTCGTGTACTCTGTGCCATGGTGGGGGTGTAAGACCTAAGTGTTGTTCTGCTACGGCTAAATCGAACTGGGCATTGTGGAATAATAGGTCACGGGTTTGCCAGTATTCTTTTAACCTACGCACAGATGAATCATCTATGGGTAGGTATTCTGGCTCGCCTACTGAGCTGTCCCAAATAGCAACCCCCACTGGAGCAGGGGGGTTGACTACAGGGTTTCCAACAATAGCCTCAGTTTCGAAGTCTATTGTTATTATGCTCATTAGTATTTGCTACTCGCTTTAGGTTTGTCTTGCTTTTCCTCGTAGTCATACGGGGTCATAAGCATTTGCTCTGCGCTATCTATGCTGCCAAAGATAGCCGCTAACTTAGTTTCGTCGCCTACTGGCTTGCTACCGTCAAAGGTAACTTGAAACTGGGTTTTAGCATCTGGCTTAACACCAACTGTAGTGACAACACCCCATGGTGGTAGACCTGTAGCTCCGGCAACCTTACTGGCATACTGGCTAAAGTTTCTAACACTGGTTGGTGGTACACGCATGATAGCTAGCTCTGCACTTGCAGGGTCAGCATCTGCTGGCATGAGAGCCAACTTACGATAGGTCTTGCACGCTGGGCCTTTCCCTTGCTTGGCAGTACCAAACTCAGCTTTAGGACACCCTCTGCACGTTGGGTGGACAGGGTTAGGTACATTAGGGTGAGGTACTAAGTCACCTGCATCTGTAGCTTGGGCAAAGCAATCTGGTGGGCCAGTGTCATCTGGGTCATAAGGGCGGTCATACATTGTACGCTCATGTACGTTGGCCACTACAATACATTCTAACTGGTCGTTAGGTACTGTTTGCTCTTGGTAGGTCATGCGCCCACCTTTTAAGCTGATAAAGTTACCACCAGTAGACTCGGCAACTTGTGTTTTCTTTGCATCTGCTACTAGGGCAGACTTCCAATCGACTATTTCTTTACTCATAATTTACTCACACTTAGGTCATTAATTTCAATAAACTCAATTCCAGGAACCTGCACCCCATCATTAAGTCTTAGCTTTATTGCTTCCTCACTTAGGCGTCGTTGCAGTAAATCTGTACTGCCCGTAGCCTTAATGTAATCATACACCTGTTGCCAATCGGCTGCTTGCGCACGTTGCTTTGTCTTTAGGGTAACTTTCTTATAACTACCGCCAACCATGTGGCAATCGTTGTTAAGCATTTCCTGCATAACTCTCTGCTTAAAGTCTACCTCTATAGCTTTTAAACGCTTTGCTTCTTTATCAGCGTCAAGGCGGGCTTCCTTTGCTAGGCAAAAGTCATCAATTAAATTGGCTAATATATCTAGTTGCATGGGGAGAACCCCCAGTGGATGTTGTACATAATTACCTCACTTAGTTTAGTTTCGTGGCCACCATTGGCAGCCACAATTACATGTTAGTATAGGGTTGCTATCAACGCAAGCTATCATTAGCATTTGAATTTACACCGTGGTGTAGTGATTGCTGGCTACCTGCCTCAAGCCCTGCTTGTCTAGCATTATCACTGCCTTGGTCATAACGCCTACCCCTACTTTTACTTTTCCTATACCTAACTTTGCCGAAGTGCCCAGCAACCAATTCTTTTTTAAGCACCACAAGGTCTGTACCTGTAGTGGTGGTTGTCTTACGCTCATCAATTAACTCTTTAATGCGGCTGCGTAACTCATCACTGTAGCCATCGCAAAACTGTGTCTTGTAGCGGCCTTTATTAAGCCCAGTTTGGGCGCTTCTAAATACGCTATACTGGTACTCGCCACTGGTGGTTAAGTAGTCAAACATATAGTTGGCAATGTCAACATCGTCAGCCATACCTAAAAACTCAATGCCCAGCTTACCATTAGTTTCTTTACCCCTAACCTCACAGTCGTTATACCTAGCCACTTGAACCGCTAGTGTGTTTTTCCAGCTAGGTATTGTCTTGTTTTTGTTTATCCATGTTGCAGTGCCAAATTGAGCAGCGGAGCTAATGTCCTCCATCTCATGCTCTTCAAGCTGGTGCTTGTCCATTAAAGACCTAGCCCTGCGAGCAGCAATTGCAGCTTCGTGGGGGCTGGTTGCATCTTTAGCCATGGCGAGTAGCTTACGTACTCTTTCCATTATTTTTGGTGTAGCCATTTGATTTGCCTCATTTAGTTTGTGGTTGTGTGCGGTATGTATAGTAGGTGCTGCCTTAAATAGATACAAGGGTTTTGCTAAAAAGAGTTATACAGTTAAAATCTATTACCATCTGCTTTTTTGGTGTGCTATATTAAAAACCAAAACCCCATGGCAAATGACGGCTGTGTGGTTATTGACCAATGTCCTATGGGGAAAAGTATGGCCGTAACTGATGTAAAAAACCTCAGTAATATAGAGAGGTGCAGGAATTATTTACTAGAGCGTGGGTTTCCAGACGACCCAAGTCTATTACAAAAAGCAGGTATAGAGTTTGGTGGCGCACCTCGCTGCTACGAAGTACTTGAAAAACCACACATACCGGCCGACAACAGAGTTGGCATTGTATTCAACTACCCCGATACAGAGTATGCAACCGTAAGATGGTTGGGTACTTTTACTAATGGTTGGGGTCAAGTGCAAGGTAAAGACCGCAAGCTGGAATGTCCCAAGGGCGCTAATCCTCCAGCCTACCTACCTAGTTTAGTCGATTGGAATAATGTAGACAGAACCCTTTATATATGTGAAAGTGCATTAAAAGCACTGATACTTAGCACTCGTGGTTATATGGCCATCGCAGGTAATGGCACTTTCGGGCTGTACAACAAGAATGGTTGGTCAGCTAACTTCCCTCATGACTTAGTGGACTTGGTTAAAGATGTACAAATACTTTACGATAATGACTATAAGCGTAACCCTCATGTACGCTTGGCAATACGCAGACTTGGCACAGCCATCAAAGAGATGCACCCCTCTGCAAAAGTTAGCCACAAACCACTGCCTGACCCCGAGGTAGGTACACCCTATTGGGATGAGGCAAGGGGAAAACACGCAGGTGGTTGGGGTATTGATGATGCCATAGCCTACAATGGCGATGAGTGGTTGCACACCTTTCTTGCCGATGAAAGTGTAGTAGAGGATATAGAGGCCACAGAATTACAAAAACACTTTGACGACTTAAACGAGCAGTATACTGTATGCCATAACCCGATAGGTGTTATAGAGCAAGGTACTGGCAACATCCTAACTAAACATGAGTTTAGCAGTGTTAGGGAAGCAACCAGAGTAGTTTTTAACGATAAGGGCAACCCAGTCAGTGTTGCAGATATGTGGGTAAAAACCACAGACAGGACGGAGGTCAAACGTATTGTTTACTCTCCTGGACTTCCTCAACTTGAGGACGGTGAGTACTACAACAGGTGGAGGGATTCTGGGGTAGACCCCATAGCTCCCCCCGAAGGCACTTCACCAACTGACTGGGTCAGCCCTTTTCTTAATGTTTACCGCAATGCAGTACCAGATGATACAACCAGAGGGCTGCTTATAGAATCCATTGGTTACATGCTGCAAAATAGAGGTAGGAAAATAAACAAAACCTTTCTACTGGTCGGTAATAAGCAGGGTACTGGTAAGAGTATGCTCGCCAGCACTGTAGGCAAGATGCTAGGCTCTACTAACTATAGCAGTATTGGCGCAGACAACTTTACAAGCAGCTTCAACGGGGCTTGGTGTAGTAATGAGATGGTGTTACTAGATGAGATGTACGCCATGGGTCGCAGCAGTATGGCCAAGTTGAAAAACTACATAACTGAACCAACTGTTATGGTCAACAGCAAAGGTGTAAAAGAGTATGAGATTGATAACCACATGGTATTCTTTATTACAGCCAACGAATACGGTGTACTACCATTTGACGACAACGATAGGCGCATACTGGCAGTGCATTTTGACCCTGTTACTCACCACCCAACTGGCTCCAAGTGGTGGACAGATTACATTAACTGGCTTGATGCAGGCGGCTATGGCAAGTTACGATGGTGGTTTACTCAGCTTGACCTTAGTGAGTTTAACCCTAATTTCATGCCGCCCATGACAGAAGCTAAAAAGCACATGATGAAGGCCACCCAAAACAGTGACGAGGAGTGGGTCGATGATGTACTAGACGACCCTGATTCGTTATTGCATGGTAATGGCCGCTCTGCTTACACAGCGTCTGAGCTTTACATGCTAATGACTGGCAGTGGTGAGCAACCAAGTAAGCGCGATGCGATTAGCTTTGGTCAGGCACTGGGTAGAAAGTTTACCAGAGCCGCAGGTGGTAAGGCCGTCAAGGTAGATGGTACTGTCGCAAGGTACTGGGTAGTGCGAGGCAAGGGGGTTGACTGGACAGCAGAGCAAACCCGCAATGACGTCAAAAAGTACAAAACTCTTGACTTAAATTAATTTAAAAAGAATAACAACATAGCATTGTATCTAATTAAACATGTTGCTACTATATATGTGTTGGCTGGCATGGGGTCACCCAACACATTTAGGAGTACTACAGCATGACAACACTAGGTATATTTATGCAGGTTGACAAATACGCAGCCGAAGGTTACAGCTACCGTATTGAGCCAGCTTACGCAGACGGCACTTACTGGTGTGACCACCACGACGACATCAAGTTAGTTCAGGAAACTAACATTGACCCAACGCAGCAAAATTTTTGGCTTATCGAAAATGGCCTGCTAATGGTTGAGAAAGAACAGGCTTCTATTGAGGCAAGTTACAATCAAGCAATGGCCAATGTTGCTGACCTTAAATCCAAGTATGTAATGCTTGCCGCACCAAGCGAAGACCTTCCCCTTTAGCATCCCTACCAGCCACCTTCGGGTGGCTTTACTTTTGGAGTTTCTATGCAACAACAAAAAATGTTTATGAGCAAAATTGAGACTGCCGTAGCTGGCTTAAATGCTGCTCTTTACCGAGACAAGCAGGTGCGCAGTGTGTTTACAGCCACCGAAATATGGGCGTTTTTGTTTGACGAGCCAAGCACCCACAGCGGTCTTATCCAACTTGGCCATGCCCTCAAAAACTATGGCTACCAGCGCCACAATAATGGTCGGGTTGTTAGAATTGTACCCAAGCACCATGGCCGCTTCTGGATTTTACGTAACTTAAATCACGACTGGAGTGATGCTGATGTGCGCACGGACGTCAAGACCCATCAATTGCAGTAGCTGCGAAACCACACTAGAGCAAGTACCTTGCTTCTTATGTGCTGGCAGTGGTGAGGGCAATTTTAGCGAGCTATCGTGCTGTAGTATTTGCCATGGCTCTGGCATCAACCCAGACTACACAGGTTTTTGCCCTGAGTGTGAGGAGTATGAATGAATATATTTT
>Ga0209119_1002094_pt1 | contig 18685 bp, 11 predicted proteins | sample COG_03_FD_184747 | JGI IMG/M metagenome (GOLD analysis project Ga0209119, IMG submission 184747) | Pelagic Microbial community sample from North Sea - COGITO 998_met_03 (SPAdes) (version 2) | ecosystem: Environmental > Aquatic > Marine > Neritic zone/Coastal water | place: Helgoland, sampling... | reverse complement strand
TTAAAAAAACTAGCGACTAAAATACAAACAGCTATGGGTGATGTTACTCATATAGCATCTGAAGCAGTGGATGGACATGTTGAGATTAAAAGTTTTAACGCACAAGATTATGAAAATAGTCGATTTTTAGTAGCCAATGCATCTAACAAAAATCAAAACCTTAAGCTTGAGGCTACAGGTAATATGGCTACTCCAATTATCCAAGTACTAGTGTCTGTATCTTTATCACTAGTTGCATACTTTGCTCTAGGTTCTCAGTTAGGGATAAGTCTTGATGCAGAAACCTTTGTAGCTTTTTTTACTGCAGCAGGGCTTATGGCAAAACCAATAAGGCAGCTTTCTAACATTAATATTATTATTCAAAAGGGTCTTGCAGCTGCAAATGAAATTTTTGATCAATTGGACCAGGAAAATGAAAATAATGAAGGTAGTATTGAGGATAAAATTTCAGGAGATATAGTATTTAAAGATGTAGATTTTGCTTACGACACCGGCGGTCAGATACTCAAAAACATATCTTTTTCAATATCAGAGAATGAAACAGTAGCTATAGTTGGAAAATCTGGTTCTGGTAAATCAACAATCGCCAATCTCATTCCTAGATTCTACAATCACACATCTGGTGATATTTTAATTGATGGTATTTCTGTTAATGCCTATTCGTTAGACCATTTAAGATCTTCTATATCTATAGTGAATCAATCACCATCATTATTTAATGATTCTATAGCTAAGAATATAGCCTATGGAGATGATGATATTGACATAGTTAAACTTAAAGAGTCTGCGCTATTAGCAGGTTGTAGTGATTTTATAGAGAATCTGCCTGAAGGATATGATTCTGAAATAGGAGACGATGGTGTTCTTCTTTCTGGTGGGCAGAGACAGAGACTGGCAATAGCTAGAGCTTTCTACAAAGACTCACCAATTATTATTTTAGATGAAGCTACTTCTTCATTAGATACTGAATCAGAGTTGATTGTCCAAGAGGCTTTAGAGAAACTAATTACAAATAGAACGACTATAGTAATAGCACACAGGCTATCAACTATTGAAAACGCAAATAAGATTATCGTTCTAGATGACGGGTCTATATCTGAGTTTGGTACTCATGATGAATTAATTGAATCAGATGGGATTTATAGATCTTTATATAAAAATAAATTTGAAGATAGTCCGTCTACCAAAAAAACCATCACCAAATCTAAATCATTATATGTTCCAAGATTTGATGATGAGTTTAATTCAAGCTTGGTAGTCGATAGCTGGTACAAAAAAAGCTTGTGGTTATATTTACTCTATCCTTTTGCTTTGGCTGTTTCTTATTTCACTGGAAGAAAAAGAAGAAATTTTTTAAAAAATTCTCTTAAAAAATATAAATCTGAAGTACCAATAATTATTGTTGGTAATTTAACTATTGGCGGGACTGGTAAAACTCCACTGGTTAAATACATAGCTACTGAGTTAATAAAGTTAGGTTATAAGCCAGGTATAGTAAGTAGAGGTTATGGTGGTAAGTTCAAAGAAACCTTAAAGGTTACAAATGAAACACCTGTTAAACAAACTGGTGATGAAGCTCAAATACTTTCAACACTTAATATTCCCTTTTATATAGATAAAAATAGGGTAAGGGCTCTGAAGACATTGAATGATAATCATAATTGTGACGTCATTATTTCTGATGATGGCCTTCAGCATTACAACATGAACAGAGATATTGAGATTGTAGTAATAGATGGCAAAAGAAGATTTGGTAATAACTTATCCTTTCCAGCTGGTCCATTACGCGAATCTTTAAAGAGGTTGGATTCTGTTGATTTTATTGTAAATAACAGTGGGCCAACAGAAGATGGAGAGCATTTAATGAATGTAAGTCCAGCTAAATTTATACATCTCAAATCAGGTAAATCTTACTCAGTAGAAGACTGGCCTATGCATAAACAAGTTCATGCAGTTGCTGGTCTCGGCAACCCTGGAAGATTTTTTGATCTACTAGCAAGGCTTGGTTTTGATATTACTAGAAATCCATTTCCAGATCATCATAATTTTATATCTGAAGATGTTCATTATCTAGATCATCTTCCTATAATCATGACAGAAAAAGATGCCTCTAAGTGCAAAGACTTTGATAATAATAAGATTTGGTATTTAACTATTGAAGCAGAAGTATCATCTAGGTTCATAGAAGAGCTAGATAGTAAACTAAAAAATCTTTTATAAATGAGTTCTAATTTAACAATTCTTATTCCGTCAAGAATTGGATCAACAAGATTGTCTAATAAGCCGCTTGTTGAAATTCATGGCATGTCTTTGATTCAAAGAGTATTTTTACAAGCCTCAAAGCTAACAGATGATGTTTACATAGCAACAGATTCTTCTCTAATAGAAAATCATGTTAAAAATTTTACTAACAATGTTGTTATGACTTCAGAATCGCATATATCTGGAACAGACAGGGTCTGTGAGGCCGCTAAGATACTTAATTTACCAGATAATAGGTTTATTATAAATTTGCAGGGAGATGAGCCTTTTGTGCCTATCGACCTTCTAGAATTAATCCAAAATGATTTTAATAAAAATACTTGTGATGTTATTACAGCCTCACAGAAGATTACTAATATGAATGATCTTCAAAACCCAAATTGTGTCAAAGTTCATACAACTAACAATTATGCGGATGATTTTCAAAGAATATGTAAAGTTAATGCTGAAAACACATCTCATCATCTTGGCATATATGGATACAGATTATCAACTTTAAATAAGTTAGTTGAATTAACGCCTACGGAGCGTGAGCTTGAACTAAAATTAGAGCAGCTAAGGTTTATGGATAATAATTTCTCTATTTATGTGAGCACTTATAAAGATCATGTTCATGGAGGAATAGATACTCAAGAGGATGTTGATAACGCTATTTCATATCTTAAAAACCAATGATTATTGAAAGCAACCAGCCCATACTAAATTCCTTAAAGCTCTGTTCAATTGCAAAAGAATCTGTTGTTGTTAAAAATACAGATGAGCTTCATGAAATATATAAGCATATAAAAAATAATAATTTAAGATATTTAGTTCTTGGAGAGGGTACTAATATTATCCCTCCGGAGTTCTTTGATGGAATAATAATAAAATCAAATTTTAATTCTATTTCATTTAAATCTCCCAAAATTATTAATGTTGGTTCAGCAGTAAACTGGGATGACTTGGTTCAATTCACCCTTCAAAATAGTATTAAAGGATTTGAAAACCTATCTCTAATACCAGGGTCTGTTGGCGCATCTCCAATTCAAAATATTGGCGCCTATGGAGCGGATGTATCTTCATTGATTGATAGCGTTGAATGTTTTGACCTTAAAATAAATAAATTAATACATTTAACCAATACTGAATGTAATTTTAGTTATAGGTCATCAGCTCTAAAAAACTCTTCACTATTTATACAATCAATTAATTTTAGAGTAGATGAATCTAGGGTTCTTAATTCTGAATATAAATCTATTAAGGCTTATATGAGCTCTAATGATATAGATGTAAATCAACTTACTTCAGATAGCTTGTCTAAAATAGTTACAGATATAAGAAAATCAGTACTCCCTAATCATAATAAAATATTTAATGCTGGAAGTTTTTTTAAGAATCCAGTTATTAATAAAGACATAATTAACTTTCATGTCCACAAGGAATCTGAATTAGTTATATGGGATATTGATAATAATTTGGTAAAAGTTGGAGCGGCTAGGCTTATTGAATTAATTAAAGATGAAATCCCGCCATCTAAAAATGTTTTCCTTTATCATAAACATGCATTAGTTTTAGTTACAAATGGTAAAGCTAATCAATCTGAAGTTCTTTTATACGCTAAATCAATTCAAGATAAAGTACAAACTACATTCAATATTAAATTAGATATCGAACCAAATATTATTTACTAATTATGTTTATATGGTCATCAATTGCTCACTTTATAGCACTTACAAGTCCAGGACCTGATACAGCAATAATAATCAGACAAGTAACCTTGCATGGGCGTAAATCTGGATTCATTGCCGCTTTAGGAATTGGTTTTGGTATTTCTGTTCATTGTTTTTTAGCGATTAGCGGAATATCCTTATTCATCTTATCTAACGATTTATACAAACTTTTAATAAGTATATTTGGAAGCTCTTATTTAATTTATTTAAGTATCATGATGCTTAAAACATCAAAAAATATAGCTTCTTCTACTTCTGAAGACTATAAACCTCTCAATAGTTTCGCCACAGGGTTTATTACAAATATATTTAATATAAAAGCTTTTATTTTTTTTGTTTCTTTATTTACTATCCTTATCGAAAGCATAGATGGAATCTATTTTTATTTATATCCAATATATTTTTCAATAACCTCATGTTTATGGTTCGTATTAGTCAGCTACATGCTGAGCTTAAAAAATAACAGTTTTAACATACATGAAAATAAGATCATTAAATATATAATGAGCTTATTACTTTGCATTATTGGTTTATCAATCTTTTTCAGATCCGCTTATGAGTATTTCTAAAATTACCAAGAGCCTTGAAAGCTCAAAAGATATTAAATTCCCACCCGTACATTTATGGAATCCTGAGTTGTGTATTGGGCAACTAATATCAATCAACCGAGAGGGTGAATGGTTTTATAATAACTCGTTAATAAAAAATCAAAAATTAGTAAATTTATTTGCTAGTGTTTTAAGAAAAGATGCAGATGGATATTTTCTTGTTACACCAAGTGAAAAGGTCCCAGTTGAGGTAGAAATTGCACCATATATGATTATAGATTTTAAATTCAATGGAAATATCATTGAGCTTATAACAAATCTTAATTATTCATTTGAATTAGATCAGCAGGATTGTATAAGACTTATCGATGCAGAGGGAACATCACTACCATTAATTAAAGTTAGAGATGAGCTAGAAGGTTTTTTTAGCAGAAGTGTTTATTACAGAATCATTGATTTTGCACTTGAGGCTAATCATGTTGAGAATGGTATTCTCTTTTTAGAGAGTAATTCCAATCTTTACCCGGTAGGAAAAATTGCATAAAAAAAGTTATTTAGAATCTAAGAATTGTTTAGTATGTAAAAAAGATTTTTCTTGGCGTAAAAAATGGGAAAGGGACTGGGATAATATTAAGTATTGTAGTGAGAGGTGCAAACGCTCTAAGAACTTAAAGAATCCTCAATCCAGTCGTTAATATACATCTCCAACATATTCAGAGGTATAGATCCTCGTTTTAGAACTTCATAATGAAAATCTTTTATATCAAATTTATCGCCTAATTCAGTTTCAGCTTTAGTTCTTAATTCTAGAATTTTTAATTGACCAATTTTATAAGCTAAAGCTTGTCCTGGCCATGCTATATATCTATCTACTTCATTTTCAATATCAAGTTGAGATTTTGCTGTATTTTCAAGAAATAAATTTATAGCATCATCTCTAGACCAATCTTTATAATGCATACCTGTGTCTACAACAAGTCTAATAGCTCTCCACATATCATAAGTTAGCTGACCAAACTTATCATAAGGGTCATCATACAATCCTATGTATTCTCCTAATTCTTCACTGTAAAGTCCCCAGCCTTCTACAAATGCTGTAAAGCTTAGGTATTTTCTAAAAGTTGGCACATTTTCTAATTCTTGAGCTATAGATATTTGAAAGTGATGTCCTGGTACAGCCTCATGAACAGTTAACACTGGTATTTCATATTTTGGTCTCGATTCAGGTTTATATAAATTAGCATAAAAATATCCAGGTTTACCCTTGGTTGCTGAGCTGTAATAAGCTGTTGTTGTAAAAGGGGCACTTTCATCCGGGATAGGCTTAACCCCATATGGAGCTCTAGGAAAAGTTTTAAATAGTTTTGGTAGAAGAGGGTCTATTGTTTTTGACATTATTAAATAAGCATTAAATAAATCCTCTGGATTATCATAATAAAATCTTGGGCTTGTTCTTAGGTAATTAAGAAAAGAATTAAAATCACCATCCCATTCCAGGCTTTTGATAATTTGTTCCATTTCTAAACGTATTCTTTTAACTTCAGATAAACCTATATTATGAATTTCATCTGGAGTAAGGTTAGTTGTCGTGTGATATTTGGCAAGATCTTCATACCATTCCATACCGTTAGGCACATCACTTATACCTATAGTATTCCTTGATTTAGGTAAGTACTCATCATTTAAAAAATTATAAAGATTTTGATATGCAGGAAGTATGCTTCCTTCTACTACAAGGGTTGCTCTTCGAATAAGATCAGCTTTTTCTTCATCATTGAAGAATTCTTCATTAGCATCTCTAAAAATTTTCATATATGGATTTGTGCTTATATCGGAATTAAGAATTGCTTTTATTTGAGCAATAACTCCACTAGTAACAATTTTTGGTTGAGAGTAACCTAATTCTAATCCTTTCTTATTATTATTTAATGAATTGGCTATGTTGACAGCGTAAGATTCAAGCCTAATTAACCAGTCCTCATAATCTTGTTTTGAAGAATAGATAAGTCTGTCACCTGTTTCGTAATAACTTTGAACTCCACCTCTTTGATTTAGTTGCATGAAGTAGGTTGGGTAATTCATTCTACTAATATCATTCTGCATACCAAGCTCAGCAAGTCTAAAATTTAATTTATTGGATTCATTTAATAGATTAATATCAAAAGACTGTAATTTATTTAGAGCTGATAGTGATTTATCCTTATTTATATTAAATTGCTCGATACTATTTGATGATATCTGCTTGTTATATTTTTTAATGCCTAGCATTGAGGCAAAGACAGGGCTATCTTTCATTCCTTCATCCCATTGGCTATCTAAGAAGTCTTCAAATAATATATTCTGATCTTTAATAGCAACATCTACCACCTTAGGTTCACTATTTTCGATAACAGTATCTATATCTAAACTAACGCATGATGTCAGTAGCACAATGGAAAATAAGAACAGAAAATTATTATATTTATTCATAATTACATATTTGGATAATTTGGACCTCCGGGTCCTTCAGGGCTAACCCAATTAATATTTTGAGAAGGGTCTTTGATATCACATGTTTTACAATGAACACAATTTTGCGCATTGATTACAAATTTCTTTTCTCCTTCTTTTTCGACAATTTCATATACGCCTGCTGGGCAGTATCTTTGAGCCGGCTCGTCATAAAGTGGCAGGTTAACCATAATGGGTATTGATGAATCTTTTAGTTGCAGATGGCAAGGCTGATCTTCTTCGTGGTTAGTATTCGATAAATATACAGAAGACAACTTATCAAATGAGTAGACTCCATCAGGTTTATCATATTGAATCTTTTTAGCCTCATCTGCTTTAACTAAGCACGCGTGATCAGGTGTTGAATGACTCATAGTAAAAGGTAAATTTCCTCTAAATATTAACTGATCAATTGCATTAAATGCTGCACCGATTAAGGCCCCAAACTTATGAAATATAGGTCCAAAGTTTCTTGATTTATGAAGTTCTGTATATATCCATGATTGATAAACCTTTTCTTCATAAGATATTCCTGAGGTGAGTTCACTATTTAGATTCTCATATATATGCTCTCCAGCAATTATTCCTGATTTCATAGCTGTATGAGAACCTTTAATCTTAGAAAAATTAAGCATCCCAGCATTATCACCAATTAAAAGACCTCCTGGAAAATCTAATTTAGGCAATGATTGAAGCCCACCCTTGATAAGTGCTCTTGCACCATATGATAGTCTTTCTGCTCCATTAAGATATTTACATATTGCCGGATGTTTTTTCCATTTTTGAAATTCATCAAACGGGCTAAGATGTGGATTCTTGTAATCAAGAGGTATGACATAACCAACATAAGCCTCATTATTTTCGCCATGGTAAAAGTAGGATCCAGATGGAGTATCCGTCGGAGTAGGCCAACCATTTGTATGCATAACAAGCCCTGGTTCATAATGCTCGTTCTTGAGTTTCCATACTTCTTTAAAACCTATTCCATAATGTTGAGGGTCTTTGCCATCATCCAGCTCATATTTTTTGATAATTTCCTTTCCAAGATGTCCTCTACAGCCTTCACCCAGAACAGTATATTTAGCTCTAATTTCTATACCTGGTTCATGACCAGGTTTAAGCTCACCTGATGCTGATATTCCCATATCTCCAGTTTGAACTCCAACAACCTTATCATCTTCAAAAATTAGTTTACTAGCAGGAAAACCTGGGAAGATTTCAACTCCTAAATTCTCAGCTTGTTCTGCAAGCCATCTGCAAAGATTACCAAGGCTAATAACATAATTACCATGGTTATTCATTGGAGGCATCACAAATGCCGGAACTGGTATTGCCAACTTGCTAAGTAAAAATAGCAACTTATCTTTTTTAACAGGAACATTAAGTGGCGCATTAAGCTCTTTCCACTTAGGCAGTAATTCATCAAGTGCAGTCGGTTGAAAAACATTTCCTGACAAAATATGAGCTCCTATTTCAGAACCTTTTTCTAACAAACAAATACTATAGTCAGTGCCATTCTCTTTATTGAGTTGAGCAAATTTTATTGCTGTTGATAATCCTGATGGTCCACCACCAACAACTACAACATCATATTCCATAACTTCTCTTTCCATGTGTGCGCCTCATTTAGTTAGTTATTGTAAAATGTAAAAAAGTTACTACAATTATACCGTATATTTAATTATAGCTAACGGTTATAATACAGCGAATTCAAGTTAACAAATTTATATAATAAAAATTATGAAAATACTAGTACCGATTAAAAGAGTAGTTGATTACAACGTCAAAGTTAGACCCATGGCTGACGGCTCAAATGTTGATTTAAATAATGTCAAAATGTCTGTAAATCCATTTTGTGAAATAGCTTTAGAGGAAGCGGTTAGGATTAAAGAGGCTGGAAATGCTGATGAGGTTATTGCAATTTCTATTGGTAAAACTGAATCTCAAGAACAGTTAAGAACAGCTTTAGCACTAGGAGCTGATAGAGCTATTTTAGTAGAAACAGATTCTTTGTTAGAGCCTCTTGCTATATCTAAAGCTTTAGCAAAAATTATTGAACAGGAACAAGCAGATATTATTATTTTGGGTAAACAAGCAATTGATGGTGATAATAATCAAACAGGTCAAATGCTTGGTGCGCTATTAGATTATCCTCAAGCTACAAATGCTTCTGAAGTAAATATTGATGGTTCCTCATTAAATGTGACTAGAGAAATAGATGGCGGTCTTCAAACGTTGAAACTAAAAATGCCTGCTATTGTAACTACTGATTTAAGACTTAATGAGCCTAGGTATGCCTCTTTGCCAAATATAATGAAAGCTAAGAAAAAAGAGTTGAATGTTATTCCTCTTAGCGATTTAGGCGTCGATGCAGCTCCAAGAACAGAGTTGCTATCCGTTGAGCTTCCTCCTTCAAGAGAGGCTGGAATTATAGTTGAAACAGTTGAAGAGCTTGTAGATAAACTTAAAAATGAAGCAAAGGTGATTTCATGAGTATTTTAGTAATAGCAGAACACGATAATAACAACCTCAAAGGAGCTACTTTAAATACACTAGCTGCTGCAGTTAAACTTGAAAAAGAAATAACTTTATTGGTAGCCGGATCTGAATGTAGCTCAGTAGTTTCTGAAGCTCAGTCAGCTGACTCTATTTCTAAAGTAATTTCTGTTGATGACAGCGTATACAAAAACTTCATTGCAGAAGATTTATCAGCTTTAGTACTAACTATTGCAAATGATTATTCATACATAATGGCTCCTGCAACCACATTTGGTAAAAATCTTTTACCAAGAATCTCAGCTAAATTAGATTCACAACAAATATCAGATATTATTAGTATTGAATCGGATGATACTTTTAAAAGACCAATTTATGCTGGAAGTTGTATTGCTACAGTAAAATCAAATGACTCTATTAAAGTCATATCAGTTAGATCTACTGCCTTTGATGCTATAGGAATGTCAAATTCTGATGTTGAGGTAGTCAATATAGATGCTGTTGATAGCTTTGGCCTCAGCGAGTTTGTTTCTGAAGAAATCGCTAAAAGTGATCGCCCTGAGTTAACTGCTGCGGATATTGTTATTTCTGGTGGAAGGGGTATGCAGTCTGGTGATAATTTCCATCTTCTAGACTCAATAGCAGATAAACTTGGAGCAGCTGTGGGCGCATCTCGTGCAGCAGTTGATGCAGGATATGTTCCTAATGATTATCAAGTGGGTCAAACAGGTAAGATTGTTGCACCTGATTTATATATAGCTGTTGGTATTTCAGGAGCTATTCAACATTTAGCAGGAATGAAAGACTCAAAAGTTATTGTTGCAATTAATAAGGATGAGGATGCACCAATTTTTCAAGTAGCTGATTATGGTTATGTTGGAGATCTATTTGATGCGCTGCCTGAGTTAGAGGCTAAATTATAAGCAACTTTAAACTATTAGTTGTATTAATTTTTTCAATTAATACATACGCTATAAATGGATATCTTTTATCTGAAAAATCTTTAACTGATAAAGACTGGGATTATCTTCCCGAAATTAATAACTCATTTAATAAAAGTGAAACTTCTATTAATGAAATATTTATACTAGTCAATAAATTTGGGTTGCGTTACAAAGAATCTAACTTTAACCTAGATCTAATTAGACCAGTCCAGCCAAAGTCTCTTAACCTTAATACAAATTCTGATTATCTAGAGTTGTTCTATGTAATAAATGATCAAACAGCTTTTTCAATATCATATAAAGAACAGTTAGCTGATACACAATTTATTGACTGTTATTCATTCAGCAACTTAACTATTGGTTATTGTGATGAAGCGCAAATTCGTATTAGCAATTCAAAAGATAAATATAAACCGCTAGGCAGTTCCTCAATTATGATGATTGATGGCGCTAATAGAGAATTTCAGTTTGGATTAACCAGGGCTTCTAATTTTAAGTTTATTGATGATTATAAATTTTATCTTGGTATTAGTGAAAATTTATTTGATTGGTTGACTCCAATTGAAGAAATGACCACAGGTTTTTTTGGCAATATTTCTTATCAAGGGTCAACTATAGGAAATTTAATTACTAAAGAAATTACAAGATTGCCACAAAGGGAAAAATGGCTATTTTATAAAGCTGGGTTGAATTTAAAGAAAGATTTTCAAGTTATGAAAAAAGTAGATTTGTTTTATGATTTTGATTTAGTTTTTGTGGATACTAAGGATTATGCAGTATTTAATTCTATTAATAATTTTAATACAAAAATACAAATTGGTTTTAAATATTTGCCAACCAAGAACATAACATTTTCACTTTCAGGAATATTCTATAAAAATAATTTATTTGGATATGAGGATATATCATTTACACAAAGGTCAGAGCATCATTTCAATAAACCATTTGGATCTATAAACTCGTCATTAAAAATTAGTTTTTAATTATTAATTCGTATTATTACAAAAAATATTTAGAAATCTAAAGATATATCTAGATTATCTAATCATGGATTTTAAAAAAATCAGTGTTGTTTTAATGAATATGTCTGTTATATTATATCTTGTTTTTTTAAATAGCTATTAAGCTATTTGTTTACAGTTTAATCAGGATTATTTATGAATTATTATCTTAAAAATGCAGCTCTAGTATTCTCAGTATTTATTATTACTTCATGTGGCGGCGGTGGCGGTGGCGGTGGCGGCACAACTCCTATTCAAGCGCTTGCTGCTGTTATTTCAAGTTTTGTTTCTGGAGAATCTTCTGTAAAGATCGATACTTCTGTTGATTTAACATGGGCTTCTTCAAATGCTACCTCATGTACTGCTTCTGGATCATGGTCAGGCACAAAGAATGTTAATGGGACAGAATCAGTTCCCATTGCCTCTGTTGGGAATAACAGTTTTATACTTACATGTAATGGAGAGGGTGGTAATTCAACTAAAACTGTTAACGTAGAGGGCTATAGAGATATCAAAGGCATTACTGTAGATGGTTATGTATCGGGTGCGACTATATTTATTGATCAAAATAATAATTATGTTTTGGATACTGAAGAGGACTCAACATCATCAGGTAATGATGGTACATTTTCAATAAAACAATCTAATGGCGTTCTTGTGAGTCTTGGTGGTCAAGATATAGATACTTTAACTCAGTTGGATTCATTAATGCTTTTAAGAAATGTAGCTGGTTATTCAGAATCTGATTTCTTAATTACACCTGTAACATCTGTAGATAATTTTTTATGTATAAATACAGCAGATTCTTGCGCAAATGGTGGGGGAGATATTAATACTGTTCTTGGAATTGATTCATCAATTAACGTAAATACATTTGATCCGGTTGCTAATAAAGGTGATGGTGGAATTAATGACTATCTTTATGAAAAAGGTAATCAGTTGACCATTCTTGCATCAGCTTTAACAAAAATAGCTAACAATTTAAATACATCAACAGAGTCAACCGAAGATTATTTTAAATCTATCGCTGAAACAATCGATGCTGAATTTTTACAAACGGCAGCTAAGGTTGATATTGAAACAAATACTTTTATTACAAATGCTTTAGAAAAAGTTATTGAAGCTAAAGCTTTAACATTAGATGAAACCGCTAAGTTAAATACCATAAATGCTTTATCAGGCGTAATGCCGTTAATTGCAATCAATGATTCAAGCGAGATAACCACTGCCTTGATAAGTTTTGGTTTGAATACTCTTCAGACTGACATTGTTTCCATTGCCAATGGAACTGCTGATTTATCTACATTAAATAGTTATCAAAATGATATTTTTAATTATATTGCTAAAGATCAATCAATTGACTCAAACGAGTTAGTTCCTAATATCTCTTCTGTTCAAGATATTGCTTCAACGAATGAGGATGTCCCAGTTTCAATTAATATTCTTGCTAATGACTCTTATACAACATCGGCTCCTATAAATATTAGTTTAACGCAACCTTCAAATGGTATTGTATCTCTTGATGATAATGTTGTTTTATACACCCCAAATCAAGACTTTAATGGAACTGACTCCTTTGCTTATACAATATCTCAGGGAGCAAAAACATCCACCAGTGATGTTTCTGTAAGTGTTGATTCCGTTAATGACATTCCTGTTATTAACCTAGCATCAACTATTCAAGTTGAAGAAAATAAACTTACTGTAACTACAATATCAGTCTCAGACCCTGACAATGATCCATTGTCTCTAACGATGGGGGGCGCAGACTTTGATTCATTTAGTCTTTCTAGTGATAATACTCTAACTTTTATAACCGCCAAAGACTATGAAACTGACCAAAAAAAGTATTCTTTATCATTTGAATTAACCGATGGTAAAGAGATTGTCAATAAATCATTAACTGTAAATTTAAAAAATGTTAATGATGTTATGCCTCAATGGGATGATGGATATGGTGGTACTTTTCCTGATGGGTTTGTAATTACTATAGAAACTGATGAGAATGACATAGAACCAGTTGGTCAAGTTCGAGCTTTTGATGATATCGAAAATGATACAATTATTTATAGTTTAGAAGGTGATGATAAAGATTTACTTTCTATCTCATCTGATGGCTTGGTATCATTCAAACAAGCGCCAGATTATGAAACTAAAAATGAATACGCATATGATATTGTAGCTAGCGATGGTCTAAATAAAATTTATTTAATAATTGATCATTTCATTTTTAACCTAAATGATGTTCCACCCCTCATTGCTAGTGAGTCGACATTAAATGTAGATGAAAATCAAACATCGATAGGCACATTAATTATTACAGATCCAGATCCTGGAAATAACATATTTACAATTATTGGAGATGACTCATCCTCTGTTCAAATAAATAGAGAGGGGGTTATATCTTTTGTATCTGCACCAGATTACGAAACTAAAACCTCATATTCATTTTCAATCATTGTTTCAGATGGTGTAAATAGCTCAACCACTCCATTCATTATCAATATTAATGACTTGGATGATGTATTCACAGATATAGCTGGCTATAAAGTTCCAACCTCAATCGATGTGATCGAAACTAAGGAGTAATTAAATGTTTAAACTTAAAAAAAATATATTATTAACAGCATCATTTTTATCTGTAAGTCTTTTTGCAACCGACTATGATAATGCTAAATTCGATAACTATGTGAGTGGACAGGGTGTCAATGAAGTTTTAGCCGAAGCTCAGTTTATTATTTGTTCATTATCTAGACTTGGGACTAAAGAATTAGCTGGTGATGGGGCTTATAAAGCTACTATATATGCAGATGAGTGTGAAGCAGCAACAGCTTCTGCAACAGATTCAACTGCAGGAACTACAGCTCCTTCAAGCGCCACTGATTCATCATCATCCTCTACATCTGCCACCGGTGGAGCTAATGCATCAGGTAAGGATATAGATGTAGTTTATGTAAATACTGCTTTTACTTCTAGAACTGTTCAGACAACAAAGGGTTGGCTCATAAATGATAAGCCCTGGGATGATAATTCTAACAGAGAACCTAAAAATATAATGTATCTACTAAATGAGCAAACAGAGACTGCTTCGGACACAAATAAATTTGGTGATTTTACTCTTAGGTACCAAAAGGCAACATTTGGAAATACAGAAGACGATCTACCTGAGTGGTATACATGTCCTGCAGAGACTTCAAGAGATTATCAATGGTCTTGGTGCGCAGATGGTGCTGATTTAGGAAGAGCATTATTAATAGCAAATGATGGCAGTATCCAATTTAAAAGTGAGCTTCACAACAGCCCTCAACAAAATGTTGTTGCCGATTATTTAGACAATGGTGATATTGCTGGTGTTTATTCAAGATCATCTGGATTTATGGATGAGTCCTTGCGTGATGATTCATGTGATGAAATTGCCCAAGGTGAAGATGGTGAATGGGATCATGATGCCTGGTGGGAATGTCAGCCCGAAGAATTTAGAAACTCCAGTGTACAGATACTAGGTATTTTTGCTTTTGGTATCTCTGCTGAGAGTGCTTCATACTGCACAGCAATGTCTGCACTATATGAGGTTGATTGGTCTATATATAACGAAGAGACAGATGGACCTACATTAACTCCATATACGTTGACTGATGCAGCTAGAAGCTATTTAGGTAACAATAATAGCTGGGATACTGAAGAGAAATGTTTTTCTATTGATAAGAAAGATGCAACTACTAATATTTGGAATTATGGTGTCTATAATATGGATGGTTCACAATTTGCTCTTGAAAATCAATCATTTCCAATTCGAGCAATGGTTGATGTTGATGGTAAATTAAAAAGAGCTCATGGATATGCGAGTTATTGGGGTGTCTGGGTTGATGATGTTTATCAGCCATACATAACAGAAACTACTGAATGGCAAAGGGATGATAATAATGGAAATGATGATCTTTCTAAATACAACCTTAAAGCTAAAACAATTGAAGTTAATAAACGTGAAAAATCATTTTCTGCATTAAATGACTTAGATGGTGTAGGTTTTAGATTTTGGGTTAATGATTCCTGGTGGTCTGATGAATATCAAAAACTTGGCTTTCCAAAAGTTGAACCATGGGAAGGTAAAGTTCAATTTAAATCAAGTAAGGCTGTCTTTACTGATTACAATAATGGAAACTCGTCTGAACCGTTAACATATAATTTATATGGTAAATATGATGGTAAAAATACTTATATAGCTGATTTAGTCGGAGCAAAATTAGATAAAGATAATATTAGAAAAATAATAAAAAATGATTCTAGTGATCCTGGAAAACCAATGAACTTAACAATGGAATTCAATGAATTCCCTTCATATGACTATGGTCAAGATTGGGAACAAGATCAATGGATGAGAGTTATTCTTTGCAATGTTCCATTTGCAGCACCTGCAAATGTTGATATGTATAGCTGGGATCATTTTGAAGATATTGATTCAGGCTTTTGTATGAAGATAGAAGGTGTGTTAAAAATGTCATCAGACGGATCTGAGATGGTCTTAGCTAGTGATCCTGATAGTAATTATTATGTTGCAGCTAGAGATTTCGATACTGGTAATGAATATGGTTTTGATCATAGAAACTGGAATCAAGGTGGAAATACTTATGATTTAAAACTAACCTTGGCTGGTCTTGAGCGTCCTGCAGGCATGGAATTAAAATTACAAAACTTATTCACTAATCTTGGCAGTTTAGGACAATTTGATGCAAATGGTGGAGATATATCTGGGGGATTAGAGGCTTTTCTTGATAGCTCTGATTCGTTCACTTTTATTATTGGTGGTGGTCTAAATCTTTATGATCATGAAGGTAATAGATTTAGAAGAGTTATGGGTACATTTGGTGTTGATGAAACTCCACCTGCTACTATTTTTGTTGATGATGTAAAAGCAAACGAAGGTTCAGTTGACTCATCTCACTCTTTTAGTGTCTCTTTATCATCTGCTCAATCTTCGGATGTTAGTTTTGACTATGTTATTTCAAGTTCAAGTACAGCTTCGTCTAATGATTATTCGGATTTAGTGGCTGCCACCGTTACTATTCCAGCTGGTACAGTTTCTTCGAATATATCATTTGTAGTTACTGGTGATGCTATAGCAGAAGGCCAGGATGATGAAAAAATTATCTTGACACTATCTAATCCATCAAATGCTCTTTTAGGAAGAGGAGAGGCTATTGCATATATATATGATGATGATGCTAATAGGGTTATCTATGAAGATTACTATGGTGTCTTTGATGCAGAAACTCAAACTTTTAAGATCACTGAGGGTGTTAAGTACAATCCAAGATATGAACGAACTGATTTACCTGCTCCAATTACATTCACAACCTCAGAATGGGTTACAAACATGCAAAAAACCTGGGGTATAGGTGAAGAGTGGGAGTATACAGAATATAGAGACCTTAATATTTATTCCGATGATACTAATCAAGACTATACTGTAACTAAAGAAGCAATGGAATTACCAATATCTGCTACCAGAGATGCTGGAATTTCTACAACAAAATGGTCAAGAATATCGCTTACAGAGCTACCATCTAGTCTAAATTGTCTCAGAGAATGCTTTACTGCTGCTGGATTAAAAGCCCATTATACTGATGTTAAATTACAGGCAGATCCATCTGGTGATAATTCTTATCAAGGAACTGTTACAAATGCATCTCCATCCCCATATGCTGATGTTGGACCATACATCAAAGAAGATATTTCAATAACGAGAACATATGATGCTGGTACTGAAAATGAATGGTCTGAAACTATTGATTATTCTAAAGGTGATCATAGAGATGGAATTGTTGCTAGTGATGTTTATAAATACAGAATGTCAAATGAAGTTTTCGTTGATGCTCTTGGAGTAAAAATAGAAGACGGAGTTGATTGGGGTATAGCAAGACCTGGAGATAAGATACGTGGAGCAAGATTTGCTAACCCTGATGGCTGGGAAAGGCAAACCGAATGGGGTTTAAATGCTGGTATGCTTATCGAGGATAAATACCTTCAATATATAGAATGTGACTATTCCCTTGATTCCAATGGCGATAAGGTTTACAACGAATTCCACCCTGAATATACGGAAGCAAACGGAAAACTTGATGAGACAAGATACTGTACCAATAAGCTTTGGGGTAATGATGATATTTTAGTCTCCTATAATGTTGATGTTAGAGTAGAAAAGCAATTTGATATTTTTAATGCTACAGATGGTTCAAAGGTTTCACTAAGCCCACCAAAAACTCTATATTTTAGAGCTCCTAATAATGAATCATTTGGTGATGATGCTGATAAGAAGTTTAGATTAGATTATCAAGGAGACCATTTAGGCGGCATACCTGGAAATGTTATTGATATAGACACGGGTGAATCTCTTGGTGAGTATGTTGAAGAGTGGAAGGATAACTACAGATGGGTTCAAAGATTTACAATACCTGATGGATCGATTCTAACTGATGGTTCTGATGTTCAATATAAGGTTAAAGCACTTGCCGGTGAAGAGTGGCTTGGTAAAAAGGATTCTGCAATTGGATCATTGTCGGACTTGTTAACATTAAAATCAGCCTCTGATTTATTAACGAACAAATCTCTTCGTTGGGAAGTAAGTGAAAGAAAAGAATCATGGTGGGATTGCAGTATAAAGATTGAAAGAACCTTTACTTATACTGATGGCGATGGTAACGAACAAACCGATACTTATGAAGATACAGATTGGGAAGCCTGTGATGCAATAGACCCAGATAGCCCAGAATGGAATGAGGTTTGGACAGAAACAGCAAGTTTTAATAACTGCCAAGAAAAACTTGATAGGTGGTTTGATGAAAGAGCTGCAGATATCCAAAGAGATATTGCGAATAGTGGTGGTATTCAAAATTATTCGGGTCCTATGACTCCGTATGATGATGAAAATTGGCTAGAATGGTTTGAACGAGAGTCAGAATATTGTAAGTTTATTGGTTCAGTTCCAACCACCCTAATTAATGGAGGGAATGCTTCAGTTGTGAATGGTACTGTTGTATTTGATCCTACGCCTGATAAATAAAATTTTCTAATTTTTAAAAGGGTACTTTGGTACCCTTTTTTTTTATACATTTGATGTTAAACTTTTTGTATGAAATTTTTATATATATTACTAGTCTCTATATCTATCCCTATATCCTCCTTAACAGTTATATATTCATCTACTTATATAGATGTTTTAAATTTAGTTGAAGTTA
>Ga0209119_1002088_pt1 | contig 18718 bp, 11 predicted proteins | sample COG_03_FD_184747 | JGI IMG/M metagenome (GOLD analysis project Ga0209119, IMG submission 184747) | Pelagic Microbial community sample from North Sea - COGITO 998_met_03 (SPAdes) (version 2) | ecosystem: Environmental > Aquatic > Marine > Neritic zone/Coastal water | place: Helgoland, sampling... | reverse complement strand
GCTGTAGTCATAATCGCGTACCTTCGGGTGGGATAACATGACGTAGATAACCGTCGGCGGCAGAAAAAGGTGGGTGACTTTATGGCGCTCGATCATCTGCATAATGACTTCCGGCTCCACCTCGGCCATAAACAGCTGAGTGCCACCCAGTGGCAATAATGAGAATGCGGTTCCGCCAGCGGCGTGGGTCATTGGGGCAACAACCAAGTGAACGGGTGGTTGCTCACAGGGCATGTTGGCCAGGTAGCACGCCACCATTGTCTCAATGCAACGGTCGGTCAGGCGTACGCCCTTCGGCTGGCCGGTGGTACCGCCGGTGGCACCTAACAAGGTCAAACGGTTTGGGTTTTCTGGCAGTGACTCGGCCTGTCCATCGAAGCCTTGACACCAAGTTTCAAGCATCGGGACTTCTTTGCCCGCTTTGTCCACGCAGACAAAACCACAGATAGCAGGCACCCTGATACGAATCTCAGCCACCATGGCTTCAAAATCCGAGTGGTAAAATAACCACTCCACATCCGTGCCCTGTAGGATAGTGATATTTTCTTCCAGTGCGTTTTTGGCGTTAATCGGTACCATCACCGCACCAGCCCGGAAAATACCCAACATCGCCAAAAAACCCATCATGTGATTGGGACTGCAGATCGCCACTTTGTTGTCCTCTCCCACCTGCTGCGCTTGCAAGGCTAGGGCAATGCGATGGGTGTAGTCTTGAGTCTCGCGATAACTCAGGGTCTGTTCGCCGTCGGTCAGGCAGGTGCGTTGCGGATGATGCATCGCGCCTCGGTCAAAAAAATCAATGATATTCATGCGCTGTTTCCTCTTATTGCTTGCGATACAGGGTGACGATAACGCCGGCCACTAAACCGATATTGTGTTGCAAGCCGATGCGGGCTCCCGGCACTTGCCGTTGCTCCGCTTGCCCCCGTAGCTGTTTCACCAGTTCAGTACACTGAGCCAAGCCAGTAGCGCCGACAGGATGCCCCTTGGACATTAAGCCGCCCGAGGGATTGACGACCCATTGGCCACCGTAGGTGTTGTCGCCATCGGCCACCAAGCGGCTGGCACCGCCCTCCTCGCACAAACCCAGGTTTTCGTAGGTAAGTATTTCGTTGGGGGTAAAGCAGTCGTGCAATTCGATCACGTCCACCTCATTCGGACCGATTCCAGCCTCTTCATACACCTGTTGCGCTGCCCGACTGACCATCTCTTTGCCAACGGCATGCATTGGATCTTGCCAGGAGGCTTCGGTATCCGTTGCCATCACTTGAGCAATCATTTCTACCCCATGGGTGATGCCCCGCTTTTTGGCGAAGCGCTCGCTAACAATAATCGCTGCAGCTGCGCCGCACGAAGGGGGGCAGCACATCAGTTTGGTGAGGTAGCCCCCATAGATCATTGGCGAGGCCATGACTTCCTCTACCGTGATGGGTGTGCGAAACAAAGCAAGGGGGTTGGCTTGGGCGTGCTTGCGGGTTTTCACTGCCACCTGTGCAAACAGTTCAGGCGTAGCATCATAGCGGTCGAGGTACTGTCGGCCGGCCGCGCCGAACCAACGCGGTGCAAGTGGCCCGGGTTCAACACCCTGAGCATCCAGCAGCTGATCGATACGATCACGAGACCCTTCCCGATCGTTCCAAACTGTTTCGATAGCCCCCGGCGGCATTTCTTCAAAACCAAAGGCCAACGCGCAATCGACTTGCCCGGATAGCACTGCTTGGCGCGCCAGAAACAGGGCCGAAGAGCCGGAGCAACAGGCGTTGTTAACATTAAAGACAGGAATGCCCGTTTGAAAAGCATCATAGAGGGCATGTTGACCACAACCGGTATCACCGGCCCCATAGCTGGCATAGGCTTGTTGAATGTCCCGACTGTCGAGGCCGGCATCGTTAAGCGCACCCAGAATAGCTTCGGCACCCATTACCCGGAAGGGGCGCTGTTGGCCCGGTTTCTTGAAGGGCACCATATGGACCCCCGCGACCATCGCGTTCATAGAATGATTCGCCGTCATTACACTTCGGCCATTTCTGATACGGCCATCGCTTCAGCCGCTTGATTAAACAACGTACCGTGGATGTCCAACACGTCGGCGAAGGCCACCTTAAACGCGCTAAAGTCTTCTTCGGTTTGTGCAATCGACAGGCTGACAAAGGCTCGACTGGCCAGATAAATTCCCCGCTCCAGCATGGCCAAATGGAAAAAGGCTTTTGCTTCAGGATGGCTCAAAGCCATCTGCTCTGGAAAGCGCACGGGTTGGTTGTGAAAGTGAAAAGTCATCACAGAGCCAACACCAACAGCTTGCACCGCCACAGCTTTTTCCCGGGCGATCGCATTGAGTTCTTCACGGAAGCGGTTGCCAGTTACAAGAAATTCTGCAGCAACTTCAGGAGTGTAAATATCTCGCAGCCCAGTCAAGCCAGCGGCCATGGTGATAACATTATTATTAAAGGTGCCTCCGTGCATAACCGCATCGGCGCGATTGGCATCGTAGATGGCCATCAAATCGGCGCGACCGCCAAAGGCACCAAAGGTACCGCCACCGCCGAGGTATTTACCGCAGCTCATCATATCGGGTGTGATGCCGTACTCCCCTTGCGCGCCAGCTGCGCCAAAACGGGAGGTGACCACTTCGTCAAAAATCAGCACTGCGCCCGTGCGGTCTGCGAGATCGCGTAAGCCCTGCAAGAAGGGCTTGTCGGCCGGAATACAACCGCCTGCACCCATCATGGTTTCAACCAAAATCGCGGCCAAGCCACCCTCGCAATACTTGACGGCTTGCTCGGTTTTAGCCAAATCGTTAAAGCGGCCAAAAACAAAATCATAGGGCGCGTTAGTGCGTGCGGCGGCTGGCGAGAGGTAGATACAATTGCCGTAGTAGGCGTCTCGCATCACCAAAATTTTATCGCGACCGGTCACTACCCGTGCAGTGGTCAGGGCCATGATGTTGGCTTCGGTACCCGAGTTGGTAAAGCGCACTTTTTCCAGTGCCGGAAAACGCTCGACCAATACACGTGCTAATGCTTCTTCGTTCTGATTGATACCGCCAAAGCTAAGACCCTTGTCCATCGCGCCCACGATGGCGGCTTGGATTTGAGCCTGTGAGTGGCCGTAGAGCCCAGCTGAAAAATCATTGAGAAAGTCTTTGTAACTATGACCATCGATATCCGTCAGCGTACCGCCCGAGGCACTTTTAAATACCAATGGGTACGGGGGGAAATGCAGCACCGAACGGGTGTTTCCACCCGGCAACACATCTGAGGCCCGGTCGATGGCTGCTTTACTTTTTGGGGTGCGGCTTGTGTAGTCTTGCTGTGCGTGGTGCAGAGTTTGAGTTAAGGTTTTGGTCATTGAGTACTCCTATAAATTATCCGTTTGACACCACCAACATTGCGCGGCGAGTAGATATGTATTTCTGTTTTACCTGTTAAGATCGGGAGCTTGAAATTTTCTCCCGCGTTTAAATAGCACGAGTGTTAGCGGGTATTAATAAATACTGTTCAAAAATTTTTAACATCTACGCTGCAGTAAATACCCGACTGTCGCTGGTAATGTTCTGCACCTTTCAATAAAGTATTTTGTGTATCCCTATCCAAGTCACGATCGGTTTTGCTAGAACACCTGCCCACAAGGTATTGGCAATCACGCGTTTGCCGAGACCAATATTCAACAGAACGAGAACTCTTCACTAAACCAAATCAGGAAAATAATAAGACCCGTATTATCTATTTTTCTCTTCAACAACAGTCATGACAACCTCTTGTTGCACCGCCGGGCTGAACCAGATAGCGGAAGTATAAGCACGCTGTTGTATTACAGTAGGAACTTCCTTAGGATAATCTCGTTTCCAATACTGCATATACGAAGTTGTCCAACGCGGAGTTGGGATTTCCAGCACGCGTACATAATAGAACGCTTGCTCATCTCTATCGAAGTCTGGGTCTTGCCACATCACCGCCAATTCTGGATCACCGATGCTATTAATGTAATCGGCTTTATTCACATCAACTGTATTGCCCACCGGCTGTACCTTTCCATTGACCCCGACTGTGCGATCATCAGATAAGGCGACATCATAAATTTTTTCATGAAGCTCTCCCGTTTTGTCACGCCAGCCCTTAATAACTTGCACTCGATCAAGATTAGCACCATCGGGGTCTTTCACTGCACGAATAAGGAAACTTGGCGCCTTATCTTTGGGAGCATTTGTTAGATCACCACCCATGGGTACGCCTTTGTGGTAGCCAATCTGAGCAAAATTAGGTCTAAATACATCGTTAGCGTCATATTCCCAACCACCAAAAAAACGCACGGTTATACGCGAACCTGTGGTTGCGTAGGTTTCTTTGCGCTTCATGGCTGCAAATATTGATTCACGCGTATTCTCTCTTGACCACACGGCTGCATACCCGGAGGAACTTAGCTTAGGATAAGCCGTAACAAGATTTAACAGGGGCTTTAGAGCATCCCAACTATATTCACCACTCCCAGGCATAGATAGATGGTTGTCAGTGCTTGCTATCATGCCAAACTTAAAAGGGTTAACACCAAGTTCAGCTTGCTGACCCAGCCCTAACTTAAGGGCCGAACGCGCATATTCATATTCATGACCTAAAGCTTTCTCCTTTTTTGGATCGTGCCACTCCTGTGTTTCAAAATCCGCGAATTCGTCAGTTGGCGAAAGGGAAGGATGTGTTTCACTGTCGCCTTTTTCTTGAGCAACTTCAAACAACGGTTCCCAGCGGCTACGCATTTGCGCGTAGTGACGCGTCAAGGACCTGCCATTTGAATCTTCCAGTGTGAACATATGTCCACGGCTTAAATTACCGTTGTGAGGAATAGCAAAGACATCACCACCGATTCTCTCACTATAGTCTTCAAGATACGCCCATAAATCTTCCGGCTTGTCACTATCAAATTGGGAGAAAGGTAAAACTTGCCCGGCCTTATCAGCAGAGTCCTTAAAAAGTACCACTCGGTGGATAAAAAATTCCATTGATGTCCATTCATACCCAACAAATGCGGTGAACACACCAGGGTTATTGTACTGATCTGCCATAGTGGCTACTCTGTTCCAAATCGAACGACGGAAGCTAAGGTCACCAACAGATCCTTTTGTTAATCCCTCTTCGACCAAAGGCCACCGGTCTTCATAACCAATTGCCTCTGTCTCTCTAAGTCCTGGGAGTATCGTTTGTAATCTTTCATACCAGTACTTGCCAGTTACAGAAGAGAGGAGTGCTTGATTTCCTGACTCAAGTTCGGTCATCAAACCCATATTTTCCGCATGATCCGCTATTACAAGAAAGTCTAAAGGGCGCCGACGCCGTATCGACACCCCACCAGATCCCTCAATGACTTCACCAAGAGCAAGTCGGTAGGCATCATCTGGTGAAAGCTTGTTGTTTGCATTATAAGCATCGACTGACAGGTTGGTGTGTAAATGGGTATCCCCCCAGTAGACATTCATTGGATACATTCGGTTGGTGTCAACAGAATAGGTATTTGGGAAATTATCCTTGTGTGTTTCCTCCGCAAAAACATCGCCAACTAGAAAAAATACTGAAATTAAGTAACATGAAAATCGAGGAGTACCTTTCATAAGCTGTTTCATCGTTTAGTTGTACCATCGTTTTTTTGGTTGAGAAAAAATAATCTTAGTCATTGAGCAGCCCTATGATTTTATCCCTTGGACACCGTCGCCATTGCGCGGCGTGTAGATATATATTTCTGTTTTGCCGTTAATATCGGGAGTTTGAAATTTTCTTCCGCGTATTAAATAACACTAGTGTTAGCGGGTATTAATAAAACTTTTCACACTTTTTTAACGTCTACGCTGCGATAAATACCCGACTGTCGCTGGTAATGTTCTACACCGTTCAACAATGTGTTTTGCGTATCCTTATCCAATTCTCGAATCGGTTTTGCTGGAACACCTGCCCACAACGTATTGGCGCTCACGCGTTTACCGGGACTTACCACAGCACCGGCCGCTACCAACGCACCCCGCTCAACCACGACACCATCAAGGATAATGGACCCCATACCAATCAATGCACCATTTTCAATCTTGCAACCGTGAATAATGGCACCATGACCAATGGTGACGTCATCACCAATCTCAACGTTCTGCCCTTCATCACCATGGATGATGACGCCGTCCTGTATATTGCTCCGTTTACCGATACATATAGCGACTTCATCGCCACGCAGCACCGCGCCAAACCAGATGCTGGAATCGATTTCGATGTGCACATCACCAATCACTGTAGCGTTGGGTGCGATAAAAACACTGTCATCTATAGTGGGTATGCTTCCTAGGTAGGAGATCACCATGCCACGGGATAACCTTTTACAATCACTCATTGATAGACTCCCAGTAACGCCTTCAAGGCTCGGACACCATCCTCCCCCGTTACGGTGGGTTCTTTGTCTCTTTGGATGGCATCAGCACAATCTTCTAGTTGGGTAGCAAAATGACCAAAGGCAGGACGACCATTTAATGTGATTTGTCTGGGACCTTCGCCCTGATTAAGAAACAGCGCATTGGTGTAGTGGAAGATACGTAGAGAACCCTTACTGCCGTAAACAGAAATTGAACCAGGTTCAGTTTCCCAAGCACCCGACTCCGCAACAGATGCATCGGTCAACCAGGCCTGGCCGCCACTAAACATGCCCTCGTTCGGCAAGCCCGTGGAATAGGTCGCCGCGTTATAAATCAAATGTCCCATCGCACCGTTAGCCAGTTGCATCGCCATAAACTCACTGGATGCCGGTGCGCCTGAAATAAGACCTTTACCTTGTACTGAAACTACTTCGGCACCACTGAGCCAGGAAAAAATATCAATCAGATGAATGCCATGATCCACCAACCCCATACCGGGGCCACCGGGGCCGTTGAGAGGATAATGGATAGGTGGCAGTTCTCTATAATGTTCTTTACCTCGGCCGCCAATTAACTGCTCGGTCATTAGCTGTATTTCGCCAATCGCTCCCGACTGGATAAGTTCTCTAGCTTTATTGACGGCAGGTAAATACCGATAACAAGAGCCATAAAAGAGTTTCACCTTGGCTTGTTTGCAGGCCGCCACGATGGCTTGAGCATCGCCCAGAGTGACGGCGATAGGCTTTTCACAAAACACGTGTATGCCTTGGTCGGCAACGGCTTCAACGATTTCTCTGTGTGTTGATGCAGGCGTCAGCACCATGGCCAGGTCAATATTGCCGGCGGCGAGAAGATCCCGACAATCGGTATAGCCTTTTGCCGACACGCGTTTAGAGACTGCATCGACTACATCCGCTCTAACATCGCAGACGGAGACGATAGTGAGATTATCTAAAAGGTCGAAGGCCTGTAAATGAGCTTGGGCAACACCGCCCAAGCCAATAATACCGATTGCCAGTTTTTGATTAGTCATGTCGCACCCCCGGGCTATACCAAATGGGTGAGGTGTAGGCCCTCTCCTGAGTTACCATCGGCACTTCTTTAGAAATATCAGTTAGACCAAAGAACTTCGCATCGTAAGCAGTCCAACGCGGTGTAGGGATCTCCAGTACGCGAAGGTAATAAAAGGCGAGTTCGTCTTTATCAAAATCCGGGTCTTCCCAAACAACGGCTAATTCAGGATCACCAATGGTATTGGTGTAGCTTGCATCTGGAATATCCACGGTATTACCAACCGCTTCTACTTTTCCCCTCCAGTTGGTCTGGCGGCTACCGGATAGGGCGACGTTGTAGATTTTTTCATGTAACTTGCCCTGTTGATCATGCCAACCTTTAATAACCTGCACCCGGTCGAGGTTGGCACCATCCGGGTCTTTTACAGCGCGAATAAGAAAACTCGGAGCCTTACCCTTAGGAGCATTAGTCAGGTCACCTCCCATAGGCAAGCCCTTGCTGTAGCCAATTCTGGCAAGGTCGGATTTAAAGGCGTCATCGGATTGATAATCCCAACCACCAAAGAACCGTACCTTCATCCGTGGTCCTGTAGTGGCATAGACTTCTTTGCGTTTCATCGCAGCGAATAAAGCTTCGCGTGTGTTTTCCTCTGCCCAGATGGCAGCGTAACCACTAGCATTCATACTCCACCCATGAGATTGAGTACCCGCTGTTTTCAACATAGGATGCCATGGTCCTGCAATCCGGTTCTTGTGGGGTTCTGCTGACGTGATCTTTCCCCAAAAATTGCTTTCGTCTGCGGTAGCTAAAGATGTGTGTGAGTCTGTACTGCCAATCATGCCAAACTTAAAAGGGTTAATGCCCAGCTTGGCTTGTTGGCCCAATCCAAGCTTTAGCGCCGAACGTGCATATTCATAAGGGCGCATCCAATCAAAATTTTCTTGCGTGCGTCGTCTCTCATCGTACCAATTCTCATAGTCTGTATAGCTATGAGTTAGCCTAAAAGACGCCACAGCCTTGGGAGATATATCTTCCGCTGTCATCGTCTCATAATCGGCAAATTCGTCTCTAGGGGAAAGTACCGGGTGGGTCTCACTATCTCCCTTAATCTGAGTTACCTCAAGAAGAGGTTCCCAGCGATTACGGGTAATAGCATAACGTTTCGAGAGTGGATTACCCTTCGCATCTTGAAGAGCGAACATGACACCAATGCTTAAATTGCTATTATGAGGAATGGCCAGAACTTCGCCGCCCGTATTACTTTCATACTCCCCCAAAAATTCCCAAAGGTTTTCAGGATCCCAGTTATCATAGGCAGGAAGAGGAGTAATTTGACTTACCTTACTTGCATCATCTCTGAAAACCACCACCCGATGTAAATTGAATAAACTTGTCCATTCATACCCGATTAAAGCCGTAAAACGGCCCGGATCATTATGCTCATCCGCCAGTGCAGCCACACTTTCCCATAGAGAACGGCGAAACTTGTTATCTCCTGGCGGCCCTTTCATCCAACCGTCAGACATAAGTTCTGAAAGAATTTTGTATGATTTTTCAGGATTAGTGTAATTAATTAACTTTGCCTTTTCTAACCACCTGGCCCAACGTTTTCTCCTCTCGGACGTTAGGATGCCAACGCCTCCTGCTTCAATACTATTCAAAACACCCATGTTGCTTGCATGATCAGCAATAACAAGAAAATCTAATGGGCGATGTAACCTCGCCGTATCACCTTTGCTTGTTGTAACTGCTTCACCTTTGGCAAAACGGTAAGCCTCCTCCGGGCCCAAGTTTTTATTGCCATAAACATTGGCATCCATAGACAAACTAGTATGAAGATGGGTATCGCCCCAATAAACATTCTTTGGGTAGGACCGTCCAGCATAAGGAGAATATGATTCACCGGCAAATACTGGCGAATAAAAAATCTGTATCAAGCAAACTATCAATGATCCTACAACAGGGTATGCTAGTGTTATTTTCTTCATTTTATCAGCTCGATAAAGTATCAAAAAAAATTGGGATAATGGATTCATCTCTTATCAGGTACCGATGCGCAGTATTTTTTTGGCCTCATCTGGAGTAGCCACTTCATAACCTAAACACTCAATAATCATTTTCGCTCGTTCCACCAGTTGGCCATTTGTGGCAAAAACACCGCGACTGAGATAAAGGTTATCTTCCAAACCTACTCGCACATTGCCGCCCAACAGAACTGTTTGGGCAACCATAGGCATTTGCATCCGAGCTATACCGAACGCTGCCCAGTTAGCCCCTTTTGGCAATAAGTCACGCATGTATATCAGAGTTTCAGGGGTGGCCGGCAACCCCCAACGGGTGCCCATCACAATTTGGTACATGGGCGGGGCGTCGAATAAGCCTTCTTCCAATATTTTGTTGGCCAGGAGCACATCACCAGGAGAAAAGACTTCAATTTCGGGCTTTACACCCAATTCTTGAAAACGTTTAGCCATTTTTCTTAAGGTATATTCGGTGTTCAGATAAACGTAGGCTTTCTCACCATCTAGTTGATTTTGGGTGGTAACATCGAGCGAGCAGACTTCCGGCAAGCACATTTCAATGTGTTTGACACGTTCTTCGGCAGAAGCGATATCAGTTCCAGGGCCTGCACGGCTTTCGTCTGCTGGATCAGGAAAAAAGAAACCGCCACCACCACAGGTAATGTTCATAACGGCCTTGACACCGTTCTCTCGAACGCGGGTGGCCATATCCAAAAATAACCCTGGATCACGACTGCCCTCACCGGTTTTTGGATCTCGTACATGTAGGTGAACACAAGAAGCACCGGCCTGCTCTGCTTCTAACGCCGCATCTGCGATTTGCTGAGGCGTGATCGGAAAATTGGGGTGATCTTTGTTATATTGATTTTCGCCCACAACGGCACAAGTTAGGATAACTTTTCTCATTAATAAATACCCTTAAAGTCAAAAATTTCGAATTCGGTTTCACATGGTGGACCGGAGGCCAAATGCAACCGGGGCCGGGAGTCCAGTTCGTAAATCAAAGCACCAGCGGTATAGCCAATTGAACTGCCTTGATTATTGATATTGCGGGAAACAGGATTATCTGGATCATCATGTGCAGCAAGCGCATCTTTAATATTATCTAAAGTAATAGAATCAACGGGATCACCAAGACGACGACTGATAGAGTCGAGTCGCGCCACGGTATTTTTACTGCGCCTTTTTCCAGGCGGCAAAACCTCGGATTCATCTTGATTGACCAGCGGGTGATTCGTATGGAAAATCCGACCCTGATGAGTATCAGGCACGTAACGAGACACGCTGGTTCCGCAACATTCAAAACAACGACTATCACCAGGAGAGGAAAGGATATAATTCTGCCCGGAGGCATGTGGAATGTTGCGCAAAAATTCCTCGGCCTGTTCAATAGATTTTTTTTCAAGAATTGAGCGAACAATAAAAGCAACGGGCAAACCATCAATAGCATAATTGAGTTGCGAGAGTGTATTGCAGGTGACCCCCAACCCGTTGGCATTGAGACCACTTAATCCGACATTACCGGCCATGGAAAATATCAATGCTTCCGGCGAGGTTTCTGTCGGCATCACGCGCAATAATACTTGATTGCCCTCAACCCAACTGGGGGTATCCATATTTTGGCCAGCAAAGCTAATCCCATTTTCCTGATTTTTTAACGCAAAGGCGGTGCATTTGTTGGTGGGTTTAGTGAGATTCTTACGTAGACCAAAAACCCATTCTTCGTCCATAAGCTGTAGGCCAAGAATCCTCTCGAAGTCCTGCTCTGCTCCTTCGGCAATACCCTTAACTTCCTCAAATAAATCAGGTGTCCATTTTTTGATAGCCGCTAGATAACCGGTTTGTGAATGAAATTGATCTAGATAACTATCAAGATAGACTGAGTGATTACCGGCACTTTTTTTTCCAAAATTGCCAAGGTCCGCGCGCCAGCTTTCTACTACGGCGGCAATCAGGGGTTTGGCGGTTTCGCCATGGATCCGCCCACGTTCTCGCGGCGATCCACTCAGTTCAATAATGGTCATTTCGGTTGTTTTCAATGCGATACTTCCTCTGGGTTAATCGTGGGTAAATCAACATAAGACGCATAAACGTGATTGCGTTCGACAGTGATTTCCGGGCTTTCACATCCCTCAATCGGAACAAAGGTATCTTTATCAGCACCTGCGATAGCTAGGCGAATTCGTTGGCCTTGTTTTAGCAATACTGAGATGGGAAATAAATCGAAAGTGATTTCCGCAACTTCATCGGGAACTAAAGCTTTGGCATCCTTTTTCTTTAAGCTATGGTATGGACCAAACATTTTGTATGGCGGTTTTTTATCGGACACCTTGCGGTGCAGCGCTCTGAGCTGACCTTCTGTAAGCAAACGCACACGCCCATCGGGATCGACAGTTTCCAGGTAAGCAAAAAATTGCCCGTCACAGGCGGTGGAGCGTACAAAAAAATGCACGACCGGATGACCAGTGATTTCAACATCCTGTTCCAAGGGGGGAGTATCGTAAATTAGGAGCTTTTTATCTTCTTCGCGTCGATCATTGAAAAACACCGGATGCTCCAACTGGCAATACCAGCGGTTGTTTACACCGGTACTGGTGCAGGGATTAACCTGATAATGATCGCAAGCGCCTTCCTGCTCAGGTGCTATGTGGCAAAGTTGATAATCTACCGATAGGTATAGACGTTGCATTCGGGTCGTCGGCAACGGCCACTCTTTCGTTGTTTTCCATTGATTTTCGCCCAGTGTGTAATATTCCACTACGCCAAACTGATCGTCTGCGAGGTTATCGCCGGATGACTGTGGGTCTATCTTAAAAATCGCGTCCAACGAATTAGCAATCAATCCCCAACGATAGTCTGTCGGAATAGCTTCAAGCTGCATGCCATCTCCAGACTGAAAGGGGTCGACCCGAAAACCACCTCCGTGATTCCAGGGACCAAGAATTACACGCATAGGGTTGCTGCATGAAGTAAACAAGGACAAAGCCCCTAACGCAGTGGCGGCGTCGTGCCAACCGCAACGAACAACAAGGGGAATATTGCCTTGTTCAATCTTATCTCGATAAGGTAAATAGGGACTAAGGCTGACCCCAGCGGCAGAATTACGATTAGACGACAACGCGGTATCAATAAAGGCCAGTTTGTCACCTATGCTTGTGGCGCTATAATTAATATTGCTTTTATGTTCATTAACCGCAGCCGCCAATAGCGCGCCACCTGTGTCGTTATCCACCGGTCTGACACCTAGCAGGTTTTCAGCCCCTCCGTCCGGTACTTGCCAACCATTTTCAAGCATACCCTTTGCATCATTGGCATCTTGAGCGGCAGTCATGGCACCCCAACTTTCAACGAATGAAATATTGAAAATTCCACCGGGCGCCAGCAAGTGACGATAAACATCAAAGTCTGGCGCACGACAGACACCGAGTTTCAGAGCCGAGGAAGCCGATGCTAAACTGCACAACGTGCTGTTAGCGGTGTAGGAGGTACCAGTAGTGGCGACACGACCATCACACCATGCCTGTTGCGCAACCCAATTGATGATTTCACCAATATCAGCCACTTCAGCGGGGGCAAGTTCACCTTCTCGGATGCCAAAGGATGCGCCTGAACCTCTGGCATCGGCAACGACAAATACGTAACCTCGCGACCAGAAATAGGCGGCATAGGGATAATAGGGTTGAAATTCTGGATTATCCTGCTTAAAAGCCATGGCTCGCCAATAACGGGTGGTGATCAAAACAGCAGGGCGTTTTTCCGTATTATTTTCATCTGATTTTCCGAGCCAACTGCTTACCGCTAGGCAAACACCATCTTCCATAGCAACGTATTCGCTCCGACAATATAACTCTGTGTGGCTCATATCAGTCTATTTCTCCTAAATATAATTTTTCATGCCTGTTCAAGCCCCATCGACTTGAATTGCTTGTCAGGCTTGTAGGCAGTCCAACAAAAAACCCGTTTAAATTTTTCCGGCGAAGCCAAGTCTGTATAGCATGTGTGAGCGAAGTGATTAAATGAATCTCGTAAACTGCATTACAGTTTGCCGAGACTTTTCGAGTTTGCATTGATGAGCTACAGCGCATCAACCTCAAGCATCACGGTTTTCGTTTTATCGGACCCTTGCGTCGACTCCACCAACCGGATATCGTTTTCAATTGTTTTTCCCGCCTTCCAGTAATAAAAAGCGACCCACAAGTATCCGGGTGCTAATATTAACGAGGCGTAACGTAACGACTCCTGCCCATACATCGGGGCTAATAGGTCACTCAACGCCCCAGCGGCCAACGGACCCAAGCCATAACCTAGTAAATTGGCCAATAAAAAAATTACAGCAATAGCCATTGAACGCATGCGATCATTAACCAAACTCTGGATGGAAGAGAAAATCGGCCCGTTCACCAGCGCAAACATAAACGCTAATATCGCCATTAAAGCGACTGCCTGATACTTATTAGAGACCAGATAAAGCATCACGTATAATAGGCCACAAGCAACAAAAATCAGCGCACAGCCCCGCATTTGCATGCCTTCTTTACCAGTAGCGTAACGACTAGCAAGGAAGCCACCCAAGTAGGTACCTAAAAAACCACAGCCACCCCATGTCAACGCAAACCATGTTCCTACCTCACCTGCTTCCATCCCATGGCTGCGCATAAAAAAGGTGGGCATCCATAGAGCAATTCCTGCACCAAAAAAATAGGCTGTACAAAAAGCGATAACGATGCAACGGAAAGTAGGCTGTCGCCCTAAAGTACTTAAGACCTGTTTAAATGTGGGTTGCACCACTTCTTCTGTTTTTCTTACCGTCTTCAAGCGTGGTTCTCGCAAAGTTAACTTAACTAAAATGGCCAAGAAAATACCGGGAATACCCATCACGATAAACGTCATGCGCCAACCAACATATTCCACCAACCAGCCGCCCCCAAAATAGCCAATAACTACCGCCACGGGTCCCGCCATTGAGTACATCGCCATCGCCTTAGGACGCTCAGCACGACTAAAATAGTCTGCAATCAGCGAGTTCGCTGGCGGCCAGCAACCGGCTTCACCGACAGCTATACCAACTCGCACCAATAACAGCTGAGTAAAGTTTCCCACCAAACCAAAAAGAACCACCATTACACTCCATAGCCCTGTTGTTATGGAAACAATGGTGCTTCGATTGCCCTGGTCAGACCAGCGGGCGATGGGAATACCTGCAATAGCGTAAAACAGGGCAAAGGCTAGGCCGGTTAACAAACCGATCTGGCTATCACTGAGTTGAAATTCTTGCTTAACAGGCTCTATCACTAGAGCAAGCACAAAGCGGTCTAGTAAATTAAAGGTTAAAACTACCATCAACAAGAGAAGCATATACTGCCTGTACTGAAATTTATCCATCACAGACTCCCGTTATCCTTCCTACTCTCTTGCTTAGTTTCAGCTGGCGCAAAGGGCAACACCTTGTTCACTAAAGCGATTAGTGCTTTGCCAGGTTCTTCATTTAAAACACCATGGCTGGATTCATCAAAGTGGATAAGCTCTTTATACGGTGCATTAATCTCACTAAACCATTGATCTGAAAGCGATCTGGGAGTGTGCCAATCATGGGCACCTGTAAAAAAGAAAATGGGTACCTCAAATGAAGACCCGACATCATTGGGTAAATCCGTAGCCATCAATTCTTTGGTAAAGATATAGGGGGCTCGGGTTGCAGCATTCTCAGTTAAGATAAAATTGCTAATGTCCGTTAAGGACAGATGCGGAGAAATCGTTCGATCAAAATTGAATACTTTACCTGAATCGTCCCAAAACAAATGATGCGTCCCAGCCTCACCGGCCAAACGAGATAGCTCTCTGCGAAGATATGCGGCATTTTCAATATAGGATGTTTCTGGGCAATTAGGATCAGGATAGGGTGTAATAGCTTCCAGCTTGGCGATGACTTCAGCGTTTTTCTGCTCTTTGGCATGGCTGAGCAAGCGTTCATACATCGTCTTTTCGTTCTCCATCCAGTTCACCAGTTGACCAGCACCTATATAAGCATGCACCCAATCTGGGTGACGTTTCACCATATGCATACCAAGCACTGTGCCCCAGGAAGACGCCAATATAAATAATTTGTCTTTTTCTAAATAATCGCGCAGATATTGAATAACTTCTTCTGTATCTTCAATAAACTGCTGTACCGTAAGCGGCGCATTTTCATCATCGGCCGGATAATAACTTTTTCCAGTTTGGCGCTGGTCCCAGTTTACAATCGTAAAATAATCTTCCCAAGGCCGTTGTACGGCATCCATTAAACCTATAGTTGGATATCCCGGTCCTCCGTGTAAATACAGCAACACTGGGTTGCTGCGGTTACGTCCACGAATATGTAGCCATTGATCGACACCACCGATCTTAACCGACTTTAACTCCTCTATACCTTTTGGGTCTTTCACTGCATAGGTGGAGGTTAGGTGTTGTTGCAAAACCTCGCGAGCCCACAGTAATGTGGAAATCGACTCTGAACTATGGGATGGTAAAGGTGGAAGCCCTAACAGCGTAGTGGAAAGATCAATTGATTTTGTCATTTATTTATCCATTTATCAGCATATAATGCTTCAATTAGCTAGGCTAACTCGATCAATAATCGGGTTGCGCAGAATCAAAAATCTGCCCCACTCATCATTGAATGAGGCAAATTAAGTTCTTTAGTTGGGTTGTGTAATAATGGTAGCGTTAAGTGGACCTAGAATTGGTAGCCAGCTCTTAGCCCAATCGTTCTGGGACGATTCATCGTAATGGCTTCCAAATCGGCGCCGACACCGACACCGAGTCGCGCAGCAGGGCTGCGTTCATCGAGCAGGTTATTGGAAAACAACGATACAGTCACACCGCTGTCATGCTTTATTCCAGCTGAGAGGTTGACGACCTCCGTACTTGGAATTTCCTCTAGAAATGCTGAGGTTAACCCTACACCGACACCGAAGGCATTCGGACGTGAACTAGTATACCGGTAGTTAACATTAACCAGCAGTTCAAGACCTGATGACAAGGACCTTTGCCAATCAACAAATAGAGAAAAGGCATTTTTGGAGGAACCTGGTAGCCTGTCGCCTTTTCCCGCTATCACCATATCGGTCTGTTCATCAATAAAATCTTCGGCCATGCTGGCATCGATATAGGCGTAATTTGCACTCAGCTGTAGATTGTCAGTCACCTGATAACGAATCTCTGTTTCCAATCCAAAATTTTCAGCTTCGCCTGCGTTTTGAATCTTTTGGACAGCCGCGATGGGATCCCATTGTCTGAGTTGAATATCGCTCCAATCGATGTAATAGGTAACCGCATTAGCGGTGAGACGGTTCTCCAACCAAGAGGACCTGACACCGACCTCATAATTCCATAACGTATCAGTTCCGTAAGGGGACACCGACGATACCTGACCGATCCCGCTTCGATTAAATCCACCAGCCCTATATCCCGATGACGCCAGCGCATAAGCCAAAATATCGTCATTGAACCGATACTCAAAATGAATTTTGTAGGTGTTAATATCCTCTTGCGTTCTCTCATCCACACCGATAGCTGCTAGTGCCCCGCCATCAAACGGTCCAGTTGCGCTTAACACACCGGAATTGAGTTCTAAGTCCGACCGACGATAACCCAAAGTGAGCTTTGCTTGATCGGTAATGCGATAACCTACTTCGCCGTAGACCGATAGCTCTTCCTTATCTTGAAACGTCTTTCGATTAATGAGGATATCCCCATCGACTAATGGGAGGTCGGTTCGAGGTGTTCGCATTTCGATGGTCCAAGGGACATTCCCACCACCGTCCTCTTTTTCGTACCAGACTCCAGCAATCCACTCTAGAGGACCATCACCTGAAGACACTAAACGGCCTTCAAAGGTATCTCCTTCAAATTCACCGCGTGTTCTATCTAGAGCAACGGTGACATCATCATATATGCCAATCCATATGGCTGAATCTTTTTCACTGAAAAATTCCCTTTGCTTTGTCGCCCCCATAAGAGATAGATCAAAATTATCAAAACTTATGTCAAATTTTAAATTAAGTGCCTCAAAGTCTTTATCAAGGAAACCATCAATATTACTGCGATAGGAGGGATTATCTAGATCAGGGGGACTTGTATCCGTAGGTAAACCGTTTTGTACTGGCGTATATGTAGAGGTGGGCGATTGATCCAGCACACCCTGACCACCGCCTATTCTCGAGGTTTGATTGAGATAGAGCAGGTTGAATGCGGTTCGATCCGAAATATCCCAACGTAGTGCTAAACGCCCACCTGTGACCTCATTGGTATTGATATCCTTCGTACCCGTGCCGAGATTATCAATAAAACCGGCACTATCGTAATCGTAAAAAACCCCTCGAACAGCTAGATTGTCGCTCAATGGAATATTGATATACCCTTGCCCTTGGTAACCTGTATTACCATCCGCAACATCTTCATAAGTAATATCCATCCCCCCCTCAATCGCTTCGGTAGTGGGTTTGTTCGTGATAAAACGCATCACGCCACCCAGAGCACTTTGCCCATACAAGGTGCCTTGCGGCCCCTTCAACACTTCAATCTGCGCCATATCAACTAACTTGATATCTTGATCACCTACGGCTAGTGGAAATTCATCAATATAGGTGGAAGTTGTATCGTTACCTCCGTTTCCTTGCACCGTATTGTTTGTGGCAACACCTCGATAGGAAACTCTACTACTACCGGGGCCCGCTTCTATGACCGTTGCGCCAGGGATTGTAGCGAGGATTTGATCAAAGTTTGTAATTCCTAATTTACTTAGGTTTTTACCTGAAATCGCACTAACTGACAACGCAGTTTCCTGCAAACTAGTAGCCCGCTTACTGGCCGTCACAATAATCTCATCAATCCTACCCTGCGCCGTAGCCGCCTCACCATCCTGCCCAGAGGCTTGCTGCACCGCACCCGTGGCTGCAAACAGCCCTACCATTGTTGCTAATAAACTTTTCTTTGTTGTGATATTCATTCTCTTCCCCTTATGGTTTTGGTTACCAGAAGTGCCGGCATCATCCGCTGGGGAGATGGTGAGCACTCCACCCACAAGGTCGCTTTTGAGCCCGGTGTTTTGAAGCAGCTTTGCTGTGGCTTCTAACAGGGTGAAGTGTCCAATAATTGGCTTGGCTGTCTTGGATTGGGCGAGCTGAAACGGGAAGAGAAATTGTGCACCGGTTTGTGTGGCTAAGTCGTTTAGTGAATCTGCGACGCTTTGCTGGGGCAGATCAAATGTGTAGTGTTTTTGCACATCTGGTGTTGTTGCCTCAGCTACCGCAGCTAACGA
>Ga0209119_1002083_pt1 | contig 18771 bp, 15 predicted proteins | sample COG_03_FD_184747 | JGI IMG/M metagenome (GOLD analysis project Ga0209119, IMG submission 184747) | Pelagic Microbial community sample from North Sea - COGITO 998_met_03 (SPAdes) (version 2) | ecosystem: Environmental > Aquatic > Marine > Neritic zone/Coastal water | place: Helgoland, sampling... | reverse complement strand
TAAATTTGACTGCACATCAGCAATTACCACACTTGACCGTTCTTCAGAAAATGTGGTTTATTTCCCTTATCTTCTGCCCAAACTGCTCCAAACACTCCTCGGTCGATATTTCTGCCAATTGTGCAACGGCGCCGACAAGACCATAGGTCACACTGTCGTCATAGCTTCTGGTCGACATAAAAGCATCAGGCGACGTATTCGAGTTGGTCATCACCTGTAGCCAGGCATCTTGACCAAAACGCTCAACCACCATTTGCTGAATCGCTGCGTGAATCAAACCGTACATACGCTAATTCCCATAATGTAGAGTTAAGGTCTAAAGCTAAGACCTAAAGCCAAGATCTACTATCCAAACCTACTGCCAAGACTGCACTTTACGGTAGATGGTGGAAGGGGCAACCTCAAGTAGACCCGCGGCTCGATTCACATTGCCATCACACTGCTCGATGGCTTGTTCAATTGCGCGTTTTTCTACGATCCACAGAGGTTCGACCACGCTGCCTTCTTCAGCTTGAAGGCCTTTCGCAACCGGGGCTGGCTGACCTTCTCTAAACTGCAGTGGCAACATCTTTGCGGTGACTTCTTCGTCATCATGCAAGACGACGATATTCTGAATACAGTTTTGTAGCTCACGTACATTGCCCGGCCACTGGTATGCCATAAAGATCCGCTCAACTTCAGGACTAATGCTTGAGAACGACTTGTTTTCCGCAGACGCAAAGTCTGTCAGGAAACGCCTCGCGATGACTAGCACATCGTCATCTCGATCACGCAGCGGTGGCAGCTGAAGTGGGATTACATGTAATCGATAGTAAAGGTCCTCACGGAAACGACCTTCGCGCACTTCTGTCATCGGGTCTTTATTGGTCGCACAAACAAACCGGATATTCACCCGCTCTATCTTATTGCTGCCGACACGCTGGAATTCACCGCTCTGAATAAAACGCAGTAACTTTTTCTGTAAGTCTAAATCCATCTCACAGATTTCATCGAGAAACAGTGTACCGCCGTCAGCAATGGTTGCCGCACCGTCGCGGGAAGCGGTTGCGCCAGTGAACGCGCCTTTCACATGTCCAAACAATTCACTCTCCATCAACTCGGCTGGAATCGCGCCACAGTTAATGGCGTGAAAAGTGCTGTCAGCGCGTTTGCTCTGACGATGAATCGCTTCCGCCGCCAGCTCTTTACCTGTACCACTTTCGCCAACAATAAAAGCGGTCGCATCGCTGGCAGCAACTGAATCAATGATGCGATAAACCGCCTGCATTGGCAGAGACTGACCGATAAACTGACAATAACCATCGCGATCCAGTTCACTCAGTGTTTTAACTTTCTTTGAGAGCTTGCTGTGCTCGATCGCGTTGGCAATTGTCACCTGCAAACGATTGGCATCAAAAGGCTTGGTCAGAAAATCGAAAGCACCAGTCCGAATCGCCTGGCCCGCCATGTCCGAAGAACCGTGCGCTGTCATGACAATCACGTCCGTTTGAATCTTCTGCGCCATGATTTCATTGAGGAGTTCCATGCCGTTGCCATCGGGCAACTCAATATCCAACAGGAGGATATCGGGCACGGTGTGCTGCAAATACTCAACGGCATCCGCAAGGCTTGCAACATGACGGACGTCAATGGATTCATCTCGAAGATAACCCATGTAAATGGCCGCTAATGAGAGGCTGTCTTCGACCATGAGAAGGCTGGTTTTGTTCGACATGTGAACTTCCTTGTTCGCTGTAAATTCCTTTGCTCAACATAATGCAACCGACAGGCCAACTTTTTCGCAAAACGAAAAATGTTTTATTTCTCTTTAATATCAATCGGTTACAGACAATTTACTAAGAACTATCACGTATTACAGGCATAAAGAGCGCGAAAATTGCAGAACGCAAAAGGTCACAAAATGTGACCTAGGTCACATTAGTGACGCAGATAAGCATAGGCCAGAGCCAGGGAGCCGGTCGTCACACCCTGGGCATATCCAAGACCGGCGATCAGGGGGAGGTTAAGGGTTTGCGCGACCATCAAAATCAACAGTGCCCATAGAATCGGATCGGTCTTTCCTTCTCTGAAACGGACCCCAATATTGGCTTTCCAAAGTCTGAAGACGATCAGAAAGTGAACATAAACATAGACCAGCAAACCGACCAAACCATATTTGAACATGACACCAATGATGCCAATGTCAGAAGGATAGAAAGTTCTAGAAAAGAGCTGCTGATAGGTTCGACCGTAAGAATTATCCTCGCCTACACCGAGGAAAAAATACTCCGGAATCGTATTGATCGCGAGCACGTAGGATTTGAGCCGGAGGCTACCGCCGTCAGCACCAAGAAAGTGTTCACCGACAATTTGCACAACCATTGGCAAGGCGATAATCGCAACCGGGACGGTCAGTAAAAGCAGGGCAAGACGATTGGGCTTGGATAAGAACAACGCATAGATCCCGATACCCAAAAGCATTGTGGCCAGCGTTGAGCGAAACATGACAATCGACCAAATATGAGCGGCCAGACATACCAAGACAAACCCGAACAATACCGAACCTACCGATGCGCGCTGCAGTACCAGCATCACGCCGGTCAACAAAGCCAACATCACAGCCACCATGGAAGGCTTCAAACGAAAACCTCGCCATTCGTCATAGGTGACGAGATTACTAATGGTGTGATCGCTTGAGAAGAACGCCGCGCGTAAATCCAGCGTGTGATAGAAGAAAAGGTAGTTCACCATGAGCGCAAGCAGTGTCGCGAATAAGACCGTGCGGAGAGAAGCCAATGGATAGCCTGACTTCACGATCAGCACGATCGCGGGGCCGATAAACGCAAGTAAAAACTCACGTGCGGAAAACAGACTAAACAGCACGCTTTCGCCAAAGTTAATCCCAAACATGACCGATGACACCACCATCACGCCGGCAACCAACCAACAGGGTGTGTACACCCAGGCCTTCCATTCTGACTGGGTGATTCGGAACAACGCCAGCCAGGCGCCCAGCACGAAGACTAACAACGCGCAAAGCGTACCCACTTCCTGTAGTCGGTTGGCCATCATGTAACGACCACCCTGGAATCCTGCAAACAAGGCGATAAACAACAAGAACGAAATGATCGGCGCAATTGAGAGGACTTTCGTCGGGGACATGTTGATGGCAGGATTTACGTGGTTCGGAGCAGACATGATTTATGCAGCCATCCCAGTAGATCGCTGAACCATGGCTTTGAGCACGGCAACACCGGTCTCTAACTGACCGCGACGAAATCGGTTAAGCGCCTGGGCAAATGTCGCCGCGTAGGCAATTGGCAGGTTCTTAGGTAAGTGCCTCGCCATGAATCTTAACTTGCTGCGCATCAGATAAAACTCTGAAGTAGGAGACGCGGCTCGCTGAAAAGAAGCAGAACCAATGGCACTGCCCTCTTTGTGATAAACAATAGAATCAACGGCAATCGCTAACTTGAATAAACCTTTGGCACGGATCGCCCAATCAATTTCTTCGTAATATAGGAAGTAGCTTTCTTCCATTAAACCAACCGTTTCAAGATACTCACGACTGAGTAGCATCGCCGCACCCGATATGTAATCCATTCGGGCTTCATAATCCGCCACATCCAAAACAGTCGAGTCTGGTAGATAGCGACCAAGACTTTCGGAAGCGACTCCGGTGGTGTAATTAAACTCACAACCTCCTACGGCCTGAATCACAGAGTGATCATCATAAAACTTGATCAAGGATCCACAGGCACCAATGGCTTGGTCCTGCGCCATTCTGCGATGCAGAGTCTCAAGAGAGTCTTGCTCTACGGTCGTATCGTTATTCAACAACCAAACGTGAGAGGTTTCGGGCTGACCAAGCGCCAGTGCGATACCCGTATTGTTGCCAGCAGCAAAACCGAGGTTCGCACCGTTGTCTATAAGTACCAGCTTCGTTTGTTCTGGTATTTGCTGCGGCCCAGGACGAACTTCGATGTGAGAAACACCTTGTTCGGTTGCCCACCGTGAAAGGCAAGGCAAGCTGTCATCCGTTGAGCCATTGTCACAAACAAAAACGCGAAAACTGACCCCTTTCATTTTATACAGCGACTCGAGGCACTCGATGGTGTCCTCTTTGCTGTTCCAGTTGAGCAATACAATGTCGGTATGGTTCATGATATTCGCCTGGTTCACGATGACGTCACCTCCGCTGATTTAAAAAGATAAGAAGAGAGCTGGCGGTCATTAATCACCGTTAAATATTGATCCAGCCCTGTTTGTCCAAGCGTGGTGCGATGGTCCGAACTCAAGCCGCTGATCAACAACTTCTCTTTGCCGTTGGGAATGGATTTCACCAGCCGATAGAGATGAGCGAATGTCAGCGAGTCGAGCTCTGTGACATATCGCATGTCAATGATGCAGCGCCGATCTCTTGCTATGTCAGCAACACAAATTTCAAATCCAAGATTGGTCAGCGATGTTGCAGTCGCATCTCCGCCCAGATAAACAAGTGCGGAATCATCCAGCACATAACTACGACAGCTGGTGCCTGTGCTCGCCGGCATGTTCATGACACCGTGGAGTTCAGCAAGACTTCGAGTATTGCTCGCACAAGTGTCCATAATGCGACCGGCTTCTAGTCGGCGTCGGACTTTAGGGCGAAGACTGAGCAGCACACCATTGGCCTGACCAGAAGAAAAGCGACGACCGATTTCGAAGAATGCCAAATGGGCTGCCAATTCGATATGTCGGACTCGATGCATATCCAGAATTAACATGCGCTCTGGGTCAGCCTTGATGGTCGCAAGAAGCTGTTCGAGGAGTTGGCGAGTCACATATTTTGGTAGCTGCGCTGTTTGCACAACATCACGACGGGATCCCCATAGGGTTTGCCATTGCAATGGCGCAGCTGACTTGCGTCCCAACTTCAAAGATTCCAAAAGCCGTAACCACAGCAGCGGCATGGTCAATAGACCGAGCTTGACCAAACCAATGCAGTAGCGTTTCCAAAGTCGGTGCGGATCCTGATAAACCCGATATACCCATTCCAGGTTGAGCTTTTGCAGAAGCTCTGGCGCACGTCTGGTTCTACCAGCAATAAACTCAAACGTACCGCCAACACCAATCGAGACTGGGACGCGGAGCGCATGGCGATTGCGATAAAACCATTGCTCTTGTTTCGGATTACCAAATCCAATCAGCAGAATATCCGGTTTCGCAGCATTGATACGTGCGACAATTTCCGCGTCGTCGGCCTCATAGCTGCTCATGCCTTCGCCTGAAACATGCACCATCGGCGCGTCCGTTCCCGCGATGGTGAGACCAGGATATTGATCACACAGCTTCTCGGCAGCCTCGTCGGCACTACCAGCCTGGCCACCCAATAGATACAGAGACCAACCCGAAGCAGCGCCGCGTTCTGCGAGAGCAGGAACGAGATCAGCACCTGTAACCCGCGACTTGATCGGGCTGTTCATGATTTTGCTCAACACAACCACCGGAAAGCCGTCCGCCGTGACCAGGTCAGCGGAGCGAAGAATCTCGAGTAACTCCGGATGTCGCGGTTTGGAAAAGGCGTAACCCAAAGCATTGACCATAAAATCAACATTAAGAGTTGCAACAGAGCGAGCCTTTTTGTCCGCTGGATATGCTCGAATCAATTCTGCGATCCGATCCACCGCGCCGTTCATATCGAGGTTATCCACCGCAATGCCCAGTGAGCTAAATCCGTCTCGAGTTCCTGGCGCTGCCTCATAAGTGTTCGTTGTCATATCAAACTCCCTCAACCATGGGTCGAGCTTTTAATTGTGAAATTAGTGAGAGAAAACCTTCGAGCAAAACGCGGCCGATCAGAAAAAAGCAAACCAGCATCCCGCCAGATACAGTGCCAAATATCGCCAGTCGCTTTGGGGCCGGTGTAATTCGGTCAAAAGGCATAATGGCGGGGTCAATGACTTCGAGCGCGTATTCGTCGCGAGAGTTCGCCAACATGGCGATCGCGGTCTGGGCTTCGATCATTCGGTAAATGGACTTTTCTGTTTCAACGATGTCACTGCGACCGAGTTCATCACGAAGGAATAACTGTTTACGCGCGACCTCGGTCAACACGTCCGCTCGCACATGGTCGTTGAACGCTGCAACATATTGATTGGCCCAGTCTCTGGCCAGCTCTGGATCGGTCCAACGCATACGAATCGTTAAGATGTCGGTCTCAGGGTTGTGTTCGATTACGCGGATTCGTTCGCCAAACCACTTGATGGCTTCTGCCTTGTTCAAGACAAAGCCGTCGATCCACTTTTGCTCGTTTGCATCCCACTGCTCTGGATAGAGCGCCTGATAGATACCATGAGATTCCATAAACGAGACAGTGAACAGTCTTGATCTGAGCTTGGCGCGCATAACATCCTGATAGTTGTCGCGACTGACACCCATGATGAATCCATGTTCCACCAGGGTGAGTACTTCTGACGCACGACGTTCATCAGGCTGAACGCCACCGGGGTCTTCCGCATTCACGATCGCGACCCGAATAAATCCTTCGTAGGTGTTGGGCAGCGTCTGGGAGTAGCCAAAAAATATGCTACCGCATATCAAAGCGCCACCGAGAATCCACTTCCAGTTGTCCAGCAGCGCAATAAAGTAGCGCAGAATATCGACTTCAAGTTCTGGCGTTGCACTTTCCATAGTGTAAATTCCGTTAAGAGTTGCTAGTAGTAGAGCAACCCCTATGCCACTATTTCAGCCAATAAAAACAACAACTTAGAACAGGGAGGTTGAAGAGACATGCAAATTGCGAGCACTTAGCTCGCAATTTGCAATTTGGTTTTATCGAATCGAGAGGAGACTTAAAGAATCACGCCTGCAAACAAGGCAACTTCAACCAGGGATCTTGTCCAGGCCTGTACACGTTCAGTGACGTTCATGCGATCGACATTAAGAGGCACATAGATCGTCGCACCAGGCAGGGGATCCTTTTTGCTACGAAGAAAGCGTTTGCCCTTCAGACGCATCACTTCACCGTTGGCCTGAACTGCATAAGCATCGCTAAGACGTCCAATGACCGTTGCACCGCCACTTAACTCGATGTAATCGCGGATTGAACGCGATTCAATATAGGCATGACTGGTGGGCACATAAACTTGACCTGCTACCGTAACTTGACGATGCCTGACGGGGACATAGAGTTGGTCGCCATCTTCCATTACCAGATCGTGACGTTTGTCACAGGTCATCGCCCGTTCCAGATTGATGATCTCGCGGCCTTTTGGTTCGGCACTCTTCAAGCGCTCTAAGACCTTGAGATATTCATCCTTATCACCACCTGCTGGCGTTTTTTCATGGTTATTAACAGAGTGGGACAAAGATAACTCCACCATTAAGTCATCTAACTGTTCTTGAATTCTATCAAGGGTTTCTTTCTGTAACGCTCGCGTAGATTCACGAGTAAACTCTGCACCGAAGCTCCATGCAGAACTTGTCAAACCACCCGCTCGCTGCATCACTTCGCACATTGTCTCACCGCGATCAATCACGTAGGTTCCGGGTCTTGCGACTTCTCCCTTCAAGACAACTTTCGCGACATTTCTCCAGCCATTTCTTTCAACAAAGATCAGCTGATCGCCGGATTTTAACAACGGGTTTTTAGTGTCATCGAACAATCGAACTACACCCGCAGGATCGGCAACCAGCTTGTTTTGGAGTGGTTGCAGCGAAGTCTCCTGCTTTGCAGTTTTGACTTCCAAATGGATATCCACGCGTCGATTGAGCGCTCGCCCAGCCGCTGTTGCATTGCTAGCGATGCCCTGAGTTGCGCCCATGCCTTCCACTTCAATCACCACATTAGAAGGCAAAAGCTTGTGAATGATATCCGCTACTTCCCAGGCTCTGGCAATCGAAAGACCAAGGTTGTCACCATATTTTTCACGGGTTGCTGCCGACAGAGGCGTATCGTCAGTATGACCTATTAACACAACACTCACCGTCTGATCGGTGCCTGCATATTGAGCCAGGACATTCTCGATTTTCTGAATATCCGTCAGATCGATATCCGCTTTTCCCAGATCAAACCGAACCGGGTCAATGATGTTTTTGATTCGGCCATCATTCGCAAGAGGCAAAGCAGCTTTCGCATGATATGCCTGCATGGCCATCGCGGCGACTTCCTGAGCCACTGTCCTTGTTTCGCTGCAGATATCCACCAGATACTCAGCATCCAGAGAAATATGTTCAATATGCACTTCACCACCAATCACTTTGTGATGTCGTGAAAGCTCGGCTTGAACACCATCCGCATTCATTGTGAGGCCATCGCCCGCGCACAATAGATCACTGGCACGCATACCATCTGTCAAAGGATATGCGCCCTTACTGCGAATCAAACCATCGGCATGAACCACGAGTGGATCATCTCGATACTGGCCAAATTCCGTTAAACGCTGAATGTCACCACGCATCAAACCAGCGCGATCTGTACCTTCTGCAAACAAATAGATTCGATCCTGGGGCGCCAAAACTGGATTCGCCGCTGATGTCGGTTGAGCAAAAGCATCAGCCAGTTGGATATGAATCGGTTCAATACGATTTGACGGCATCACACGACGGAAGATAACCGCGTACGCCATATCTGTGCCGGGCAATACGCCACCAGTAACCTGTAATGCTTCGATTAGGCGAACGCCTGGCTCAAGAGGAAACCGCCCCGTGTAACGGACATTGCCTAAAACCGTGATGGTTGGCGCTGGCTGGTATGCCGTGGCTTGAATATCCAGCACTCGATTAACTGACGCTAGTAAGCTTGCACGCTGCTGTTCAAGATTGAATAGGATGACCTCATCTCTGGGCTGCAGCAGCACATCTTTTTCAGTTCCTGGGAAACGCAATATCGCACTTAGGTCCAAATAGATGACTTCTGTACGTCTGGTGCCCTTTGTTTCCCTGCTTAGCAGAGCAAAGTCCAAATCAGCGTTACGTAACAAGACATCGGGAGATGAGACAAGATCAGATACCCTCATCGCAGGCTGGTACTGATAACCACCGGGCCTTTTGACGTGCCCAGACAACATCACCACCTGATCCAATCGATCGTCCAATGGCATCACGCGCAGATAGTCACCGGGCTGAATCTTGATGGTTTCGGGGACAGGTACTTCAGAAAGGTTCACAAGGGTCCGATGGCTGTTCGTGACAATTCGTTCAATATAGGATTTGTCCATAGATGCTGTGGGTAAAAGCCCACCCGCCATCGCCAACACAGACCGCAGAGATGTATCTCCTTTTAGTTCGTAGATCGCAGGGCGCTGAACTTCGCCACCGACATAAACCACATCACCAATCGGCGGCACAAAAATGACGTCATTGTGTTCAAGCGCCACATCATCCTGTGTGCCACCCGCTAACAGCAGCTGATACAAGTCGAGGCGCTGAACAAGCTGCCCATTGCGGCGAAGTTGAATATCTCGCAAGGAACCACTGGTTTTAATACCGCCTGATGCGAGCAACGCATCGACGAGTGTTGCAAGACCATTAACGGAGTAGATGCCAGGCGCCACAACGTCGCCGGTTAAGCGAACCTGCATTGCCCGTATCTCACCCATGGTGACCGCTGTTTTGGCTCCGATCACACGAGAGTCAAAACTGTCGACGATCAGGTCGCGCACTTCATGAAAAGGCAATCCGGCGACAGACATGGGACCAAACTCGGGAATGAGTATTTCGCCTTCACGAGTGACCACCAGACGATACTCAACGTTGCGCTTGCCATAGAGTTGGACAATCAACGTGTCGCCAGGACCAACTTTGTAGCCAGTTGGTACGACCACATGGTCGATGATCTGCAGCAGCTCGCCGCGATTAAAGATCTCGTAGCCAAATTGAGCTAGCTCCTGATCTAATGCCTGTGATTGGCGCTGCTCATCCAGAGAGAGTTCCTGAGTCTTCGTTTCTGCCAGTTTCTCAATGGATGAAGCCACTTCCTGCACCGCCGCGTCGGAAATGACGACGGAGGTCGCGACGCGAGGTAGAGGTTCATCATTGCCGGATGGCGCAGCTTTCATGTACTGCTGCTTCTGAGCGTACTGAAGAGTATCCAGAATTGGCTCAAAGCTGTCTGACGCTGACTGAACAGATCCAGCCAACAAGCTTAACGTGACGCTGATGGCGAATTGGAGAACGCGTTTATGAATCATCATGGGTAAATCGTTTGTTGAGATTTACCTTACTAAGAGCAACCCCCATGCCAGCAAAAATAGGCTTTTAATATCAATAACTTAACTCACACTGAACACTCATTTGCAAAAAGATATTCGCAAATTGCAAAGCCATTTACGCACATTGCAATTCATTCTGCTCCGCCCATATAGGGTACTCGCCCGTGACAGAAGCCAGTAATTGCGCATCTTTCGCAAAATGCATTTGCAACTTTGCGCGCTGCGACGCAGACAGTTCAATGCCATCATCACTTTTCTTAACGTTTAGCTGCTCAAACCAGTAGCGAATCACGCGGCGACGAGGCTCAGGAATACGATCCCAAAACACCTTCACCGGTCCAAAGTTACGAATACGTTGCTTCAACTGTTTTGACACTATGGCTTCACTGCCGCCCTTATGAATCACCTCACCCAAACAATCTGGGGTAAATCCTTCATCGAGCCCGAGGAATGTCATGACTTTATCCAAGGTCGCCTGGGGCTCGTTTTGAATATCCTCGGTATATAGCACGAGGAGTTGATCGCGGTTGAAGTGGCGCAAATAGTTTTCCAAAATCCGACCGTATTCACTCCAAGCCAGGTAATAGTCGCCTTCTGACTCAAAAGTCTCAGTATGCATCGGCGCAGAACCGGCCCTTGCTTTGGTAAGCGCGTCTGGTTGGAGAAGTTCGCTGACGGCTTCATCGAAGGTGCGTTGCTCGGTCTCACGACGGCGGTTCATGCGATATTGTGACCAGGCGCGCTCGATGGGGTCCCGAAGCACCGCGATCAATTTGAGGTCAGGATTATGTTGCTTGAGGCGCAGAGGTATTGCCTCATCGCACATATATTGCGGTGTCGCCTTTCCTCTCAACTTACCAATCCCTCGGCCAAACTGCTCCGCCATAAAGGCTGACACTTCTGCTTCGTTCACATCATGGTGAAACAGCGGCGCTTCTTTACCCTTAGGCATAGCAATATCCGCATGTGGTTCAAGGTACTTAAACAGTGCTGTGGTCGCAGATTTTTGCGCGCCAATGATCAAAAAATCGAGTTTCATACTAACTCCTTCGTAAAGTGTGGTGAGTCTCGCCCCACCAACTGATAGGCGGTCCAGAGGGACGCGATGCTTTTAAGAGAGATGGTTAAGGAATAGACCATGGCAATACCCATGGCACCAAACGCGTTACCCGCAAGAGGCGTTAAGCCAATGGCAATAGCTAGAGTCGCTAACTGAATGTTCATTTCCTTGGCGCCTTCCCCGCTCATGTTCAGTAGTTGCCCCGATAAACCAGTCATCGCACCACACAGCTGACCGATGGCCAGTACCAGCAAGATTGGCAGGGCGTCACCGAAGCCGTCACCGAAGAGCGGATGTATAAAGGGATAACCCACCAACAATACAACCACCATCGGCACATAGAGCATAAGCGAGAGTTTTTGAGTTTGGCCAAGCAAACGACGCGCGCCAAACTTGTCACCACTCAAAGCGCTTTTCGCAAATCTAGGCCCATAGATCGCGCCGAGCATCAGCAAAATCGTTGTACTTAAGTTCAATAGTTTGAAAGCAAATGCGAACGAGCCAATCTCGGCTAGCGTTGCAAAGTAAGGTAAGACTAAAAATGGATAGTTAAGAAAGCCAATGCTCACAAGTGCCGTCACCCAATAAGGGGCGTGCTCTTGCCAGGCAATGTTCGGCGCTACAGCACGTCGATTCGACATGCCGCCCAGGTACTTGAGCAGCCTTAATACCAGTACAAACGCCGTTATAAAAAAGCCGGCGGAGAAGGCACCAATCACATCCAGTGACGTTATCTCACCATACAAAAAATAACGGGTGCCAATCACCGTGCCGGCTACAACGGGAGGTAGAGCGCTCTCAACCAGTACACTGGCGTCTACCTGACCCACAGCCTTGAGACTCTCGGAAGCAATCCGGTAGAGTGCAAAGCAAAACACTGAAACTGCAACAAAACCTAAATGCAGACCTGATTGAATCCAACCAAATGCATACAGCACAAAAGCAACTAGCATCAGCACCAACCAGACACCAGCCAGCCGGCTCGTTGCTTTAGCAAAATATTGCAGAGCACTGGCTCTACATTCATCTGCTTGCACCATACGGCGCATGGCGTGAGTAGGCAGACCTGCCGCCGCTAGTTCACCAAGCGAACAGGTCCATGCCAGAAATAGCTGTAAAGTACCCACCCCAGCAGGTCCGGCAATTCTTCCAACTACCAGCAGAATCACCGTTTGCAAAACAACTCCGGTGAGTCGAATGCAAGACAAGCCCAGTACTCGTTGCCAACCAGTATTCACGCGAAAGCTGCCTCTGACGCGGCACTTTCAGCACGTTCATCGCTTACCAACACATCATCGATAGCAACATCCATGGCCTTGAACAAAGCGCGCCAGGTGTACTTATCGCGAATAAGTTCTCTTGAGTTAACAGCCAGCGTTACCCAGAGTTCATTATTGCGAATCAGTTCATCGATATCTCGTACCATTGCTGACGCTGTTTGTGACACCATCAGATGGCATCGGTGAAATGCCGCGATACTCTCCGCGCCAACAGGCGTTGTCACGACAGGGATACCGCGCGCCATCGCATTCAGCACTTTGACTTTCATGCCGCTGCCAAAAGTTAGCGGTGCGACGCAAACGTGTGCCGTTTGATAAATCGTTTCCAGATCGTCGACATAGCCAAGCAGCTTAATGTTTGGTTCGTTCTCGACTGCTTTTTGCAGTCTTTCATCGGGGTTTTTACCGACGACATCGAACTTGAGTTCTGGGTGTTTCTTCGCAAGTTGTGGCCATACATTTTTGATGAACCATAAAAGACCCCTGGTGTTGGCTTCCCAACCTAAAAAGCCAACATAAACGAGCTTCAAATCTGTTTGATACCAATTAGGATCCGGCAGACTTAACTGGCTGTCATCACCAAGGTGGTAGGTTTCAGCGTAGTTTTGCCGACGGACACCTGCTCGACGAAGGGCATCGATATCACCAGGCGCAGCAAAAACCAGGTCTGCCCGGCGTGCGACCTCAGTCTCGTATGACTTAACGCGCAGCGCTTCCAACTTTGTCGCAATCTTATAAAACGGATTGTTTGACGTTTTGCTATAGCGCTCCCACAACTGGAAGTACGCGTTGTGACCGTGATAAATGACTTTGCCAACGTAAGACTCCGGAACGTATTGCGCGACCTCGTAGTGGTCCAACATGATCACATCAAATTCGTCGGCCATTTGCGCGACGGCATCTTCAAGCAAAGGAGAATGAGTACGCAAAACGTTAAGAGGCACTGACGTCGCATAGCTGCGCAGGAGGTTTATCGCGCTGCGCCTTACCTTAACGGGATCCGTAATGCATTCGACATGGGGCATTTCTCGTTGAAACGCCTTTAAGTGCTTTGCATCATCAAGCTTCAGAGGGCAGCACAAAGTGACATCAAACCGGGACGCTAAATGCTCAAGCAACTTAAGGCTTTTAAGCTTGCCGCCGCTCTGCGCGGGATAAGGCAGTTCTGGCGTTAAGAAGAGCAATGTTTTCATGATGAATCCTTGTGTGTCCTTGTATAGGAGACTTAAGTGCAACCCATCTGCCAACTTTGCCAAAAGGCCCTTAACCTATTGTATTTATTAAACTAATACCAATATAACGCACCTGTTCCGAGCCCCCTAATTCGCAGATTGCAGTCGTGGTTTCGCAAATTGCGATTGCAGATTGCGAAACTGTTGCATCACGCCGACAATGCAACCGCCAACGCATCGGGATCCATTTTTAGATTCGACTGCAAGTGAACGGCCACCTGATTGGGCAGCACCGCCTGAACAAACTTCTCGATGTCTGCTGGCGTTTCGATGTCGTAAAACCATGAGCTATGGCACAGTCCGTTTTCTATGCCGATATGACGATCATCATTCGTGCATTCATCAATAAAGACCCCGTACAAAATGAACTCTGAAAAATCGATGGTACGAAGTAACACATCCATCCAACCGCGCTGATTCCGTTCTTCAATCTGAGCAAACATTTCCGCTACGCAGTCTTTGCGCATGGCGGTCAGTTGCGCGATGTAAGAGCCATCTAGCTGTTGTTCATCACCTAACCCAAACTGTTTTGCCGCGAATCCATACCAATTTTGATAACGTTTCGATTCATAGAAATGCTGTTTTCGCTCATCACGGAAAAACTTCAAGCTGTCGCCTTGCCAAAGGTCCTGAGCAGCAAATGGTCGAACGAATCGAGTATCTGAGTCAGCGAAACAGCAGGCCTCTTCAGCCACCGCCTGTGTAATGGCCAGCTTCGTTACCTGCTGAAGTATCCAGCCTCGCACGGGAAGCGCTCGCAACGACCACCACCATTTGCGACTCAAGGACGACTGATGAAGCCATGAAGGCAACAAAGTTTCCTTCACAACAATTTCAACCTCACGGCTCAAAACCTTTCTGAATGTTTTTTCATCCTGCGCATCCACCAAGACGTAGTGGTGGTCAAAGCCGCTGGCGAACTGGTCCGCTGATTCGATTAAATGACGGCACCTTTCGATATCCGGTAGCCAACTGGGTGTAACTAGAGCTGTTGATTTCATAACGTTTCTCGCAATTTGCAATGCAGATTGAAATTGAAAACGTGCAATCTGCATTTAAAGTTTGGGGTTGTTCTCACAAAGCCCCTATTTCCGCCATGCCACATATAGGTGTTGTTGGCACAGCAATTGAACTAATGATCCCTGAATACAAACAACAAACTCGGAGATCACATATGTTTCGTTTCTTTTCACTTCTCGCAGTAGCCGCCTTGTGTAGCCCTGCTTTCGGAAGCAGCTTTACTGCCTGTCCGAACGAAGCCTTTCTCGTTCAAGACCAACCGGCAAAACTCTACGGGGTTGATTTATCGACCGGCTCCTACACTCAGCTTGCTGAGGATATGGGTACAGTAGGCAAATTGAATGCCATCTCTTTCAACTTCCATGACCGCTTCCTCTACGCGTGGGATTATGAGGATGATTCGATCGCTCGTATCGGTACCGACTATCAGGTTGAGCTGTTGCCGATCAAGAACCGTCCTAACAGTGACTTTTATGTAGGCGATATCGCGTTAGAGGAGAATACTTACTACGTTTATCGTCGCGGTTCAGCAAACCACCATGGTTTGTTTCGCATCAGCCTGGACCCCAACAGCGCTGATTACCTTGAAGCAATACGCATCAGCAACGGTCAGAATCTTCGCTACAACATTTATGACTTTGCATTTCACCCAGACAACAACTTGTTGTACTCCGTTGCGAGCAACGGCTTATTGATCGAAATGAGCCCAGAAACGGGTGCAACAAGAGAACTTGGTAAAACCGGCCTCAATGGCACCTTTGGCGCAATCTATTTCGACGTTGAAGGAAATCTGTATGCCAGTCGTAACAAAGATGGTCTGATCTTTCGCCTGAACCCACTGGCCAGCGATGTGACAGCGGTCGAGTTTGCTCAAGGCCCGTCTTCATCTAACAACGACGGCGCTCGCTGTGCGTATGCGCCAGTTGTTATTAATGAAGCATCGAAAGCAGACTTTGGCGATGCGCCAGATACTTACGGTACTTCGCTTGGCGAAAATGGTCCTCGTCACGGAGACACCAATAACAGTCTTTTTCTCGGAGCGATCGTCGACCGCGAGAATCAGGCGTATCTATCTCCAGAGTCCGATGACGCCGTGGGTGAAGCAGACGAAGATGGGATAAGTTTTGTCACAACCCTAGAAGCAGGTAAGCCCGCCATCATCCAGGTTCAGGTTCAGGGTGAAGGCTATTTGAATGGTTGGATCGACTTTAATCAAAACGGACGTTTTGATGATTCAGAGCAAATCACACGTGACCAATCTGTCACCACCGGCACGCACAACCTCATTATCGACGTCCCCAGCACTCTGGTTGCGGGTAACACCTGGAGCCGTTTTCGCCTAAGCAGTAATACCGGTGTGGGCGCAAACGGTGGTGTACCGGACGGTGAGGTCGAGGACCATGAAGTACTGTTAAGTTCTTCTACGGACACTACTGTTTACTATCCTTCAGTAAAAGGCTTTGTCACTCTCGCCTTTGAAGACCTATGGCCTTCTGTTGGCGACTATGACATGAATGACCTGGTCGTACATTATAGAACCGCAACGCAGATCAGTGGTGACACTGTCACCGGCGTCAATTTAAGCGGACAAATGCTTGCCATCGGCGCGACCTTTCACAATGGATTCGCGATCGATTTACCCGGGGTACCAAGAGAAGCCGTTGATCAATCCAGTATTGAGTTTGTGATCAATGGCGTTACGCAAAAGGTCAATCCATTGGAAGAAGGCCAGACCAACGCCGTATTCGTCGTGACACAAGATATCTGGAATCACGTTTCTCCTGCCGAGGCCTGTTCTTTTTATCGCACCGAAAGCAACTGTGGCGATTCGAACGTGCAAGCAAGCTACTCGATTACTTTCAGATTCAACACCCCGCAACCGCTCGCGCTATTTGAGGATCGTTTGTTCAACCCTTTTATCTTTGCAACCGAGGGCTTTGAACGAAATAGCATCTTTAGTGAACCACCTGGTCGCAAGCTGGAAATCCATCTTAAAAATAAGAAGCCTACTGACCTTGCCGATCCTGCATTGCTTGGCCGAGCAGACGACTTCTCCAATCCAGACAGCGAAAACTACTATCAAAATGCTAACGGACTTCCCTGGGCAGTCGAGATAGGAACCGAGTGGAAGCACCCTGGAGAGTACATCGACCTAATTGAAGCCTACCCTGATTTTAGTAACTGGGTAACCAGCAAAGGCAAAAGTCATCAGAACTGGTACCTCCTCGAAAAGGCAGTCAAACCAAAACTCTATCGTGAAGGCAAAGACTAGACCTTCAAGCATTCTTTAAAAGGACAAATACTATGAACATTAAAAACTTAACGATTATTTCTGCTGTCGCCTTCCTCACCGCATGCGGTGGTGGCGGCGGTGGAGACGCTGAAACATCACCAGCGCCGACGCAGGCTGTCGCACCAACAGTCACCGCGGTAACTCCAGCACCAACCTCGACCCCGCAGGTGACAACACCAGCAGCCACTACGCAGGTGAGTAAAACCAGTGATCTGAAAGCTGACGACGATTTCACTTTTACCTCATCCTATCAAGTGAGTGTCTCAGTAAATCGAAATAGCCAGGAAAGTGCTTATCTCAACATTTGCAGAGAGTTTAAGAGCAGCCCAACCGGATATTCTGTGAACTATGATTCTTGTGTTCTACAAACAACGCTCGAGGATGGAAAGTTTGCCGGTGAGATCACTCTGACCAATGATATTAACGAACTCATTGTTAGTGTCTGGTTGTTTACGGGGAATGATCCCATCCATCAAGTATGGGATAGAGCAGTAGAAGGTGATCAAATCGTCGTCAATTAGTTCTATCTAACAATCCAACAAGGGCGGCTAATGGTCGCCCTTTTGCATTCTGCAAACACAGTTCCATTTCGCAATTTCGTTCTGCAAAAACCAGGCACCAAACGCGCAGAGAACAAACTACATATCTATATTTATCAATAACTTAAGTTTTTGGCACAGCGGTTGCTATGTATTACCTGTTAGCAACATTCAAATCCAACAGGAGCAATACAATGACCGCCCTACAAGCGCTTCGAGAACTTAATTCAGCCGCCACAAGCAACAGTGGCGCAAACTACATCGGACTTACACAAGACTTCAATTTGATCCGTTATGCCACGGCACCAGTGGAGACAGACTCAGCCTGGTATCCCAGTCTTAAGCGCGGCTTCGATGTCATCGCCTCCGCTTTATTACTGATTGCCCTGTCACCACTGATGCTGATTGTGGCAATCGCAATTCGACTGGAATCAAAAGGTCCGGTGTTTTTTTGTCAAACTCGTTGCGGCCTCCACGGCAAGCATTTTGACTTTTTTAAGTTTCGTTCGATGGTTGTGGATGCTGAAGCAAAGAAAGCGAATTTGTCTGCGCAAAGCGATCAAAAAAGTTTGCGCTTTAAAATGGCTCAAGACCCACGTATCACGCGCGTCGGCGCTTTCATCAGAAAGTATTCTCTCGATGAACTCCCACAGCTGTTGAATGTATTGAGAGGAGACATGTCTCTGGTGGGACCAAGACCGCCAATTCCGTCAGAAGTCGCACAGTACACCTTGTACCATCATCGCCGTCTGGCTGTCACGCCCGGCATCACCTGTACCTGGCAAGTTGGTGGTCGATCGGATATTGAATTCGAACAACAGGTAGATTTGGATATCGCCTATATCCGAACCAGATCGTTTTGGCAGGACTTAATGATTCTGCTACGGACGCCTCTCGCTGTCATCACTGCCAGAGGTGCCTATTAGATGAAGAAAGTGGGAACCAGCATCGATTTTTATCATTGGGCTATTTTGATCGTGACGATCGGAGCCCTGGCTGGTCCAACGACTTTTGTCATGGTAGGTCTATTAGTTGCTTTGTTAGCGCTGATCTAGGTATGTATGCACAGAGCTTGATGCTTAGTATGACCGCTCACGGACTTGCGAGCTGCCCACAAACCGCTCTGAGTTTTCAGGCAGATCAACTGCGTGAAGAGCTGAGTATTGATGATTCGA
>Ga0209119_1002081_pt1 | contig 18779 bp, 13 predicted proteins | sample COG_03_FD_184747 | JGI IMG/M metagenome (GOLD analysis project Ga0209119, IMG submission 184747) | Pelagic Microbial community sample from North Sea - COGITO 998_met_03 (SPAdes) (version 2) | ecosystem: Environmental > Aquatic > Marine > Neritic zone/Coastal water | place: Helgoland, sampling... | reverse complement strand
GACTTAAGACCGATACAACGGTTCTGTATTCGTTTCGCTGATGCCGGACACTGAGTCCTTAGCGCCTCAGCTTTCCCCGTTTCCCTATCGCTGTTAAGTCCTTATCGCCTCAGTGCCCCCCGTTTTCACAATGGCTGAATTAGCGCCAAACCTTTGCATCAACGTCACCCTAACTCAGTCACTGTGACGTGATATGTGTCGATAAAAGCGAGCAGGTTATCCCTAAATGACCAGTGACTCAGGTCATTTACACATCGCGCAGAAACAGCATACTTCAGTCAATTCGTTAGCGTATTATCAACGCATAGACCAACCGACCATAAACAATGAGGCGCTGTCGATAAGTGGCATAGTCACACTGAAGGTGTTTCTCCGGCGCGGTTTGAAGCAGTCGATTTTTCCAGGCTAGTCAGTGTCTAGGAAAGTCTGGGAAGGCCAAGATGCTGTTGTGGCTCGACCGAGCTACCACCAGGGAAGACAAGGCGCAGATCATTCGGCAGATATTCAGTCTGCGGGATCTGTGTTTGATGGGGCGCAGGCATGCGCGTGGGCCAGAAATTTACTACCAATGAAACGACAGGAACAACCTATGGAATACCTGCATGGCTTCGGCAGCTCATTTGACCCACTGTCCACAAAAATACAGACACTTAAATCACTTGGCGATGTGACGGGCAGCGATTACGACTACAGCGAGCCGTTCAACAGGGTGCTCGACAGTATGATCAGATCTGTCAGTCAACGGCAGCCAGACCTGCTTGTTGGCACAAGCCTTGGGGGCTTTTACGCCGCTGCCCTCTCCAGCAGACTGGGCATCCCCTTTGTTGCCATCAACCCATCCATCGATCCCAGACGAAGCCTGGCTCGTTACGAGGGACAAGGCACAAGCTGGACAGGCGCAGCCTATCACCTCACGCGTGCAGTCATTGATGGTTATCCCGAATACTCGCTAGACGCCAATCACGGCCTGATATTACTGGATCGTGGCGACGAGATATGTGATGCCGAGATGACAGAGCAGTTTTTAGGGCCGTACTACCAAATCATCTCCTATGCAGGCGGCCATCATCGCTTCGCCCACATGGAAGACAGTCTCGCCGCCATCAAGCTGTTCGCCAGGAACGCGGGCACCACAATCAACAAGGAGACTGAATAGCATGGCATACGATATTATCGGCGATATTCACGGCCATGCCGACGAATTACGGGCGCTTCTTATACACTTGGGTTATCAACATGATGGCATTACCTATCGACATGCAGATCGCCAAGCTATATTCCTCGGCGACTTCATCGACAGAGGACCCCAGCAGAAAGCCGTACTAGATATAGTCATGCCAATGGTCAGTTCAGGTGCGGCTCAGGCCGTGATGGGCAACCATGAATTCAACGCACTTGCCTACCACACACGATCACCCAACGAACCTGGCAAATGGCTTCGGCCTCGCAGCACCAAGAACGCCACACAGCACCAGGCGTTCCTGAGCGCTTACCCCGGCGACCACAATGCCGAACGAGACGCCGTACTGGCATGGTTTATGACCTTGCCGTTGTGGCTGGAATTAGAAGGGCTGCGTGTTGTTCACGCCTGCTGGCACGATGAAAGCATCAACTATTTGAAGGACTACGTATGCGCCAACAACACACTGGACCTGCTACTGCTGACGAGAGCCAGCGAGTATGGCTCGGCAGCCTTCAAACACGTCGAAATAGTACTCAAGGGCTGGGAATTGCCTATGCCAGCAAAACACAGCTTCACCGACAACGATGGACACGAGCGCACCCAGTTGCGCTCGCGTTGGTGGCTGACGGGCACACCATCATACCGGGCCGCAGGTATTGATGACATTGCCAGCACCGAGCTAGAGGCGCTGCTGGTGGGCACGGGCGAATTACCTGGCTACCATCCAGCTGAAGTGCCTGTCTTCACGGGCCATTACTGGCTGAAAGGTACCCCAGGGGTGCTGGCACCTAACCTTGCCTGTGTAGACTATGCCGTAGCGAAGCAGGGAAAGCTTGTGGCTTATCGATGGGATGGGGAGGCAACGCTGAGGAACGAGAACTTCCGTTTTGTAGCCTGATGCTCGACAGTAGTTGGGACATACCCAATCGGTCGCCATCAAATAAGTATTTCCCGGCAGTATGATTCAAGCAGATCGGAACAAAGAGGGTCGGGGCAAAATAGAACCGTAATTTTACCCCGACCCGGTTACCTCAGCCCCGGTTACCTCACTGCCTGTTCCGAAACTCGTTCAGCACCAGTTTCATATCGTCAGGCAAGAACGCCGCTATCTCTATCTTCAACTCGGGCGCTATGCCAAACCTGGCCTCCGCGATGCTCCCCGCAATTGCGCCGATTGTATCGCTGTCACCGCCGATTGATATCGCGTTTCTGATAGCGCCCTCAAACGACGTCGCCTGTAACGCGCATATGACGGCCTCTGGGACCGTGTCTTGTGCGGCCTCGCTATGAGGGTTGTGCTCGCGAATCGCGTCAACAGAGCGACTGAGGTCATATTTGAACTGCCCCTCGATGAGTTGGTGTACATCAGCAACACTGGCCTGCTTGCGAAAGCAGAAGATCGCAGCGTTAACTGCCATTGCGCCACGTATACCTTCTGGGTGGTTATGCGTTACGGCAGTGACTTCCATCGCCTTGCGCATTGATTCTTGGTAGTCATCAAACAACCAGGCGCAGGGCGAGACCCTCATGGCGCCACCATTACCATAGCTGTTGTAGGGCTCAGTTGATGTGCCTGCCAGCCATTTAGCATACTTCTGGCCCCAGCCGCCGTTTGTCCAATACCGCTGACACCACTCTCGTAAGGCATCAGCTGGGGCCTTATCGCTCAGAATGCAGTCAGCTACGGCGACCGTGCAAACCGTATCGTCTGTAAATCGTGCCCGCGCATGGATCAGAGGCTGAAAGTCTGTCGCTTTGAAGTTGCTGAACTCATATACGGAACCGATGATATCGCCTGCTATTGCGCCGAGCATAGTCTCTACCGCCTAGTGATGAAGTCGTCGATGATACCCTGAACAATCGGCCGATCAATCATATGACCCTGCCCAGGGATGAGTTCAAATCGATCCGCCGGGATACCCTCTGCAAACTTCGCTGCTAACAGTGGGCAACACGAATGATCAACCTCGCCCGTATGAATCTCCATATGTCGCGGTTTGGCAATCCTGCCTTGCTCCAGTGCCTCTAACAGACGGTTTGCACCTGGCGGCCTGCTGAAACTCATTGACTCAAGAGATATGGCTTTACCAAACACGGGAGACAGTAGGAGGACATCGTGTTCAGTTTCCGACCGATCAATCAGCGCATGCATCAGAAGATACCCGCCATATGAATTGGCAACTATTTTGTGATCAGCAGAGGACTCGATCGCTGATTGAATTCTAGCGACCTGTTCATCGAAGGGCTGCCTCAAAAAGACTGGATCCAGCGATATGCCACTGAAGCTGCCAGTAATGCTGTTCAAATATACGCCAAGCCCACGCTGGTAGTGACCATTTCGGCCAGTGATGTACAAGATTGACATTGCGCCCTCTGGCGATTGGATGACTATAGACGCCTATACCTTAACCAGTCCACCCGGAAGGTGTCCTTAAACAAACAGAAACAAACAGAAACAAACAGGGGCGGGGTCAAATAGAGCCTTAAACTTTACCTCGACTCTGTTTCTTTCTTGTAGTTTTACCCCGAGTCGATTTCTTTAGGTATACCGTGGCTTGCACTCCATCGCCGGCTGGTCCCGCCCCTTTGACTCACCAAGGAAAGTTGTTCTCAACCACCAAGCCAACTCGCTGTTCAGAGCGGAGGCTGGGCAATCCCAATTTTTCGCGGCTGGTTATCCACCCCACTCTCGCAACTGCTGGTCACGTCGCAATCGCAATCTTTGATGCTGCATGGCCTCGAACACACTACGCGGGTTCTGTATGGACTCAACAGAATCCGGCAAGGCAGCTTGCGCCTCAAGGTAAAAACGATCGCTGAGGCCACTATCCAGATAGGCCATATTCCACCATTGTATAATGCGATCACGAGCACTGTGCATGAGCGCTGCCCCAGGAAGACCATTGCTCTTGCTACTATTGGCGGCGTTGGTGCTTGGCATCAGGTTCCACAAGTCGTTGTTGGACCAATAACTCCATGGAAAGCAATGATCAATAGCATAGCGTTCGTCACGAAGCTGCGTATTGCTCCAGACGCAATAAATTTTATGACCTTGGAGCTGCAGGGAGTCCACCAGGTCTCGCACTTGCGTCGTGTCTCGGCGCCCCTCGTCCCACTGCAGTGCCTGATCGTAATGAGTATCCACATAAGGATTTTTCCACCCCTGCATTAATGACTTCCACTCATTGAGAATGGCGGGCTCCAGCCAACAGGCGTACTGACTCATGGTCTGCCAGACACTCAACGGAACGCAGAATGTACCGAACGACGACAGGAATGCTTTGTCCAGTTGTATCGGCAGGTTTGTTCGCCTTACACCGCGATACTCAGCCTGGAACACTGCCTCATTCTGGCCAGGCCATGTGATGTAACGGGCTGGCATCTGCTTAATCAGCTTACTGGCGACATTCAACGCCCCCGTCAGGTACCGCGCAGTCTCGCCGGTAAACTTCGCACCGACTCGCAGCGAATAGGTAGAAGTCGACGCCAATGCATCAAAGTCTGGTGTGACAAAACTGTAGCCTGGCAGCTCCCCATTATTCCGCAGTGGCGCCTGCGCTATTCCATGCTGTTGCACTAGGGGCATATACAACTTCAACCAGTAGAGCGCAACCAAGCCGAACGGAAGCTCTACGTGGGTATCAGTCCGACGAATCACCATGCCAGGCGCGCCCTCGGCTATCTTGACCAATGCCCGCAGCAAACCCAGCTTATAGGTAGATGACTTGTTGTCATTGACGATAATGTGGCGCAATAGGGGCAAACCCCCGGTCCCATCGTCTGGCATCTTCAACACCAGTGTCCGCCAACTCACCTCTGCGCGACCCAACGCATCAGGTTCTTCCGTTTGTTGTACGACCGCAATGGCACGACGGGCGGCATAACCTGCGACTTCATCCGCGCTGACATGAAAAAAGCCCCGTTCAGGCTGCTCAACAGATGCCAGACGCAGCGACATCACCAGCATACCACCCGGTGCCAGCAAGTCAGAGATCACGCGGAAGGCACGCTCGCGCTCTTTCGGCGGAATGTGCATCCAGACTGCACTGAGCAATATAAGATCGAATCGGTGGCTGGTCGCACGCAATTTGTTCAAGCCGGGCAGCGCATCATCCATGAACTGCACGCGGGAATGTGCATTCGCTGATGCCAGATCACGAAGCGCCTGATTCGGTTCTACGGCGATAACATCCCAACCGCGACCAGCCAGCCAATTCGCATCGCGACCAGAACCGGCACCGATGTCGCAGGCCAGACCGGGAGTTGATGGTAATTGCGAACTCCAGCTGCTATGCAAACTTTCAGCATCAAGTGAGGAATAGCGCTCGAACAGTATTTTTGCGTTCTGGGTGTAATGATTCACGCTATATACATTACAACAATGCCCACTCAAAAACCTCAAACAAAACATATTGCTCTGTTCAATGAGAGCCGTGAGTCACAGTGATGACAACGCAGTATGTGAGGGCTTCTTCGGTACGCTGAGACCCGAGCGGGTTCATAGCATGAAGTACCCGACCTTCGGCAATGCCAAGGTTGATGTGTTTGACTATATCGAGCGATTCCTAAATCCGCTTATGCGGCGACGAGTCGCCAAGCACGACCTGAAATATTAAGGAATTTTTAAACCATCCTTGGAAACGGCGTAGAACCGAAGACACTACAACTGGCAAAGCCCTCATCAGCACAATGGCAATTTAGCACCAGCTGAATCTGAGAGAAAACCTAAAACATTGTCTGAAATTACTTGACTACTACAAAGGTAGAGTACTTGGTGATAATTCGATGTACTCTATAGCTTCGAACCTCTGCTTAGCAAAAAAACCAAGATCTTTTCAGGATAGCCTGGCTTGAGCTCAGAGTACGTGTACAATTCGTTCAATATTAGTACGGTATGGCGAAAGAGTAGCCTAGGCTTGTGAGTGCTTCGCACAACCCGCTACACAACAATATGGAAGTGTCTTTTTGAAAAATAGAATTGTAGTCATCGACCTTTTTTCAGGTTCTGGTGGTCTCGGAGAAGGGTTCAGTGCCTATGGCGGCTCCGAACAACCATTCAGGGTCGACCTCTCCGTGGAAAAGGAACCGGCTGCGGCTGCGACTTTAACTTTGAGAAAATTTTTCCGTCAGTTTGCTGAAGCCGAGGTGCCAGATGAATATTATGACGTAATGCGCAGCCGACTTTCGGTTAAAGAACTCTATAAAAAATTTCCGGTTGAGGCAGAAGCGGCGAAAAGCGCCGTTCATTGCGAGGAGCTTGGACCGAATAACTATACAGACTCGATGCTTCATGAAGCGCTTGATTCGAGATTGGGAGACAAGGACAAGTGGGTACTGATTGGGGGGCCACCCTGCCAAGCATATTCCATGGCAGGGAGGGCAAGGAATCGTGGCATCAAGGGTTATGAGCCTAAGGAGGATAAACGGCATTATCTCTATCTCGAGTACCTTCGTGTCATAGAGCGTCATTGGCCCGCAGTATTTGTCATGGAAAACGTTCCTGGTCTGCTGTCAACCAAAATAGATGGCGAATCAATGTTCGGTAGAATTCTTACGGACCTGACTGACCCCCAACTCGCACTTCAGAGTTCAAATCATTATGTTCGAGAACTCGAGAATCAGAGCGACGCGCCCGATGGCTATCGCCTTTACTCTTTAGTGACACGGTCGCTAAACTTCAGCCTGTTTGGCGATGTCCTCGATCAGGCACGCTCATCCGATTTTGTTGTAAGAGCGGAGAACTATGGTATCCCGCAGGCGCGACATCGCGTGTTCATCATCGGAGTACGTACAGATATCGATGCAGAACCAGGCCAGCTTTCACCTTGCACACTAGTAAACGTAGAGGATGTTCTTTGCGATCTTCCTAAAATTCGAAGCGGACTATCTAAGGATGATTCGAGCGATCGTTGGTATGAACTGATCTGCTCAGTCAAGAATCAGCCGTGGTGGCAGGAACTGGTGACCGCGGGAGATCACAAGACGATGGCAATCATAGAGGCCACTATCAATTCGTTGAAGCGACCCAAGAACAATACCGGTGGCATGTATGTCGACAAGACAAGACAATCCAAGCCGAAGAAGCTGGCAGATTGGTATCTCGATCCGCGTCTGACTGGCGTTGCTAATCATGAATCCCGTAGTCATATGGATTCAGATATACATCGTTATCTGTACGCGTCTTCCTTCGTAAAGGGCAGCGAAACAGAAGTGAAAGCAGGCAGGGTGTCCTCCGCGATCCTTTCCAAAATGGAGGACTTTCCAACGTCTCTTTTACCAGAACACAAGAACGTCCAGAAGGCCCAAGCGGAAAATACATTAAAAAAAGTTGCCTTTTCTAATCGGTTTCAAGTACAGCGAGCGAAAGCGCCATCATCGACGGTAGTCAGTCATATCGCGCGAGACGGTCATTATTATATTCACTACGATCCATCGCAGTGCAGGAGCCTTACCGTGAGGGAAGCGGCGCGTCTCCAGACCTTTCCAGACAACTACTTCTTCTGTGGCAATCGAACAGAGCAATATATCCAAGTAGGTAATGCTGTTCCACCCTTACTCGCAAGGTCAATTGCCGAGATAGTCTACAATCTATTGAATAATGACTGATATACTATCCGCAGAACAGCGCAGCCACAACATGGCAAAGATCAGCAGCAAGAATACCAAGCCGGAATTGGTGACTCGCTCGTTACTGTTCAGAATGGGATATCGGTTTCGGCTGCACCGAAGGGACCTCCCGGGAACGCCAGATATCGTTTTACCGAGGTATCGAACAGTAATATTTGTAAATGGTTGTTACTGGCATAGACATCCCTGCTGTTCATATGCGTACAATCCAAAATCGCGAGTTGATTTCTGGCGTCGCAAGTTTGAGCAAAATGTCGCACGTGATAAACATAATTATCAGGAACTGAATACAGTCAGTTGGCGAGTAATCGTGATCTGGGAATGTGAGACCCGTCGGCCCGATGAGCTGGAACAACGTCTAAAGGATTTACTGAACTAAATGAATGCCGTACTAGAAGTAAATATGCCAGAACCTGCTCGAATGGTGCATGCGCTGAGTCAGATCGGTTATCGACTGGAAGATGCGATCTCTGACTTGGTTGATAATTCGATCACTGCAGGTGCCAGCACAGTATTGATTCGCTTCATGCACGATGGTGAACGGTTAATATCCGTTGCTATCGCTGATGATGGTTTAGGCATGACGGAACGGCAACTTGGAAAGTCCATGCGTTTCGGTTCTCCCGCAGATACTCGAGAAAATACACTGGGGAAATTTGGCATGGGCCTGAAGCTGGCCTCATTGAGTCATTCAACTGACTTCACGGTATTCAGTAAACGTAACGGGAAAGCTGTAGCCAAGCGATGGTCGACCGAAAATATCGCCGCAGGCTGGATGTGCGAGACCCGTCCGCCTCAAGAGGCAAAGGATACTTTTGAAAAGCGCTGGGCAAATATGGATCACTCCAGCGCAGGCACCATTGTTGTCTGGAACCAGCTCAAGGAGATGCCTTCGCACAAGCGCGGCGCAAGGTCAGCACTGGGTATCATTGAAAGAAAACTTCGACTACATCTGGGCCTTACTTTTCATCGCTTTTTACAAGATGGCCGTCTGGCAATCAAAATGGACCAGCAGCTGGTCAATCACCGCATCAAGTCATTCAATGTGTCAATACCACCACTCGATCCGTTTGCCTATGATTCTTCTGGTGATTCACGTTATCCGTTGAAAATGTCATCTGGGCCCTTGGATGGCATAGGGCACCTGAAGTTTGAGGCACATATATGGCCGCCTAAGAGCGAAGCACCGGAGTATCGCCTTGGTCGTCGAGCCTCAAGCTACCAAGGGCTCTTCATCTACAGAAATGATCGTTTGATACAGTCAGGCGGTTGGAACGGCCTTGTAAATGATGAGTCAGAACCACACAGCTCGCTGGCACGAATCAAGCTCGATTTGCCCATCGAGTTGGATGGCTATTTCAACTTGAATGTTCAAAAATCAGCCATCGTCACGCCACTCGGCTTTGAAGAAGCGATGATAGGGGCACGTTCATCCTCAGGTATCGGCTGGGAAGATTTTAGAAAAAACGCAATTGGTGCCTACAGGCAAGGTGAGAACAGCTCCGCAGTTCGCGATGTTATGCCGGGCAGAGGTTTTCCGAAAGCCCTCGCTAAGGCATATAGAAGCCAAGGTGGCTTGAGGGTTTCTCTGAAAATCGAGTTGGACATGGATGAACCGCTGAAAATTGACCTGGTAGAAAGATCACTTCACGTTGATCAGAGTTTCGTTGATTCTTTAGGAGGCGAATATTCAAAGGGCTGGGAAGTCTTTCTATTGATGCTGTTCCAATTGGTCCGACCCGAATTTAACCGCAAAACTCTCTCAAATGCAGTCAAGGCCAAGCTGGACTCCTTGCTTGAGATACTGGCGCGATTATAAGTTTTGCTCTGATTGAAATACCCGTTCATCGAGCATTACCAAATTAGCTTCTCAAGCATCCAAGATACTGACATCCCCCATCCTTGGTATCATCACAGAATTGTGATTTTTCTGACTTTAGGCTGCCTGATGCGCGAAAAAAAAGGTTGCAAATAGTTGAGTGAGATATGCGGGCTACTTCTTGGCGGTGCTGCCCGAACTTTTTTTGCGGACGGAAAATGGGCCTGGTTTATATCAGCAACACTGGCAGAATAGGCTGAGAAACACGGCATTCAACTGGACTTTATCGAGCCGAGAAAGCCGGCTCAGAATTCTCATGTAGTGCGATTTTATCGAACCTACCGAGATGAAATTTCGAACAGGTATGTCTTTATGACACTTTATGAAGTGCGGGAACTGACAGAAAACTGGGGGCGGGCGCACAAAGAAGAACGGCCTCCTGATTCCCCGAACGACTGACCTGCCCCATTGCGAGCATTTGGCCAAGCATGAACCCCGTGAAAACTCTAGTTTAGGATGGAGCTAAAACACGGAGCTTTAAAAATCAATGTAATCAAACCCATCCTGATAAGCTGCTTCTCTGATTTCTTTTGCAAGGTTCAGCTGTTTATCACTCGGCATCTTTCCTAAGCGATGTAGCTCTGAACACTTTCTAGGTATTCCAACATTCTTATGGGTGGCTGGATATGTCTTGGCATTATATTCCGCGACTAGATCCCACTCTTTTTGCGACACTGCCAAAGCGTATTCAAGACCGGTTATGGACTGCGACGCCTTATTAATATCTTGCTTCTCCTTTTTAGCCTCCAAGGCTTCATCGGCCGAAAGCACGTCACTTTCTCGAAGACCGCCTAGATCAACATTAAGAGACTGTATTTTTCTCCACCCCTTCTCCGACTTACAAAACTCTGAGGGATTGGTCGCTCCACTAGTGAACTCAAAATCGGTAATGCTTTCACGAACAATTTTTGCTAGGGCGACAATCGTGCTGAGCAACGAATCTGACACCTTCTGACTTCGATAAATCGAAGATAAATTAATATCCTTAGATATTTCCCGAAGCGCATGCCGAAGCAAGGCAATACTGTAAGTCACAATCTCCGCTTTAAGCCCCTTTTCCTCTTTATACCAATCCGCCTGGAGGATGGCAGAATCTACTTTTCTGAAAAGCAGCATCTTGGAGACTAGATCACTATAAAACACTGGACCAAACGCGCTTTCGTCTTTTTCAAATTCTCTAATAATATCGCTACCCAGCGCCTTGAGATTAGCCTGCGCGCCTTTCTTAACAATGTAAGGCTTCATTCTCCAAGTATTTTCGTACTTGGCCATATCAGTTTTATTAAAGACCTGCTTTTTTGGATACTCTGCTTCAAATTTCCGCTGTTGACCGGCACTTAGAGCCCGCAAATGGGTCGAGTACTGTCCTCTAGCTCTTTCATAGAACCATTTAGTCGACAGTCCATTTTCACCAGCAGGCATAAGTTGCTTGCGAGAGCGAGTTTCGATGTTTAGGTGGAATGGGTGGTTTGACACCAAATCCGACTGTTGAATAGAGTTTTGCGAGTTGGCATACGTTGCTATATTTGCCTTCATTACATCCGAAGTTTCTTTATCATCAATTACAGTAAGCTTCATCTGTACAAAAACCTTACTCAGATCTATGTCGCTATAGTTGTGCACTCTATCCGCACCTTTTATGCCACCCTTTTCGCGAGGTGAGAAATAAATCGCAGCTGTAGTCTGGCCGCCATTTACTATCTGCATATTATCCAGAGAAGTGATTAGCAACTGTCCTCCTTCTTGCTTGGTTTCTATTGCTGTGGCCGTAACGGTAATACCGTTGTTATATGCAAAAAAGTGCTCCGGCTCTATTACTAAAGATCTGCGCATACCTCGGTTCGTGCCCGCTCTAAAGTCCAGAAACGTTCGCACATTACTTTCAAGTAACCGTTGGCCAAATTCATCATAGATTGAACTTAACAGCTGCGCGGGCATTACCCCCAAATAGGTACTAAATCCGTGCTCAGAAACATTGGCTGGAAGAGCTCTTATCCCCCCGCCAAGCGCTTGCACATCCACTGTAAATTCTTCGTATTCGGAATCAGAGGCTTCAAGGCGATTCAGGCGCTCCAAATCCCATATTTCAATCGACGTACTTTTGCCGAGAATATCATCAATAGCCAGTTTCTTAACACGTACGCTCAAAACTTGATCTGTAAATATCACCACTCTAAATTTGAGAGCGTCCTCCAAGTAGGGCTTTAAGTCCGACGCTACGATTCTTCCGGGGTCGGTCACTTCAAGTTTATCAAAGGCATTACTGCCAATACCTTTGAAGAAGCGCGTAACTCTTTTGCCAATATCGCCAATCTGAGTATTTGTTAACACTTCTATGACATCGGGCTCATTAGAGAAATCAACCACAATCCCACAAATAGTTCCTTCCAAAGCGTTCCAGCTGTAACCATCAATGCGGATCCCTGCTTTTGTTCGCCTGAAAGGGGTGTACTCAACATTATCCAAAATACCCGCGTTAGACAGGATATCGCTCACATACGTAAAATAACTTTCCTCGGGGAAAATTTCGTTAACATCAGAATCAATTGAGATTTCATTGTAGATCCTTTTTTTATATTCGAGCAATTCATCCATTTTTGATTATTTCCCCAATGTCTGTAGCTACCTCAAAATACGACAAGGCCCCTACAGCAATCTCATATTTCACATCCTTAATTGCCAAATTAACGTTATGGCGAGTCAATTTAGGAAAATTCTTATCTACATTGAAAATCGACACATTGACGACCACGAAATAATTCTTTATCTGACTCTCACTCGCCTTACCGTACAAAAGTGAGGCCTTCTGTAAAAACAAACCCTCTGCGACAACATCGTGGCCGATGGCCTCTAGGCACCTTTCATATAAACCACCAAGATTGAATCCGGACCCATCGCCTGAAGGAGATGCGACGATTCGCATCAAGTACAGTTCACTTGTAACTTTATCCAACTGGTCTAGTGAACTAACACTTACAGTCTGCCGATCGCCAGACAATGTAGTCTTCACTTCTATTGCGCTATCGCCGAAAGTAAAATCCTGCTTTTTCCCTTCCGGTCCTATCCATGCCCTCACAGCTTCATCTGACGGAATTGACGACATGAAATGTTCAGAGAGCACATACAGTTCACCAAAAAATCCGACAAACTCTGAGTGTGTTAATCCGGCGCGACTAGGCATAAGAAAGTTAGCCCAAGACTTAATTCTTTCCTGAGTTTTAAGAAATAACTGAATGCCCTTGTAATGACTGCAATGGAACGCGATGTCCTTTGCAACTGTCGCAAATTTTTCCAGAAGCTCAGGTTCATGCGATGTCAACCGACAAACAAGCCTGTATTCATCGGCGACGAATTTTTCAATCGATACTTGCAAGCCCGCCAGATTTTCAAGAGGCCTGATTTTGTCTCCACCGGCATCCTGGATAAAAAACAGAATCTGCCTATTTTCATCCATCGACACCCAAAAGCGCTCATCATTGAGGTAAAGACGTCTTCCATCTGGGTAACATGGTTCCTTTATCAGCCTCCATGGATCATCAAGAAAAAAATCACTGGTATTATTCGTCGTCATCGTCATAGTCTTCATATGCACTCAGCTGTTGTAACTGGCTGTGAATTTTGTTCACCTGATAGCTATGCTTGGTCTCTTTCACAATTGCGCTAATCTCTTTACTGGTTTTACCTTTGAGATTCTCGGACCTAGGAAAAGAGATCGTATACCCCACTGTTGGCATCTGGCCGTGCCCCAGCTTTTCAACTTTACCCTTCAACGGGCCTACAGCTACAGCAAAGAGATAAATAATCAGCCCAGGGTAGTCACGTTCATCCGAACATATATAATCAAAGCTCACTGGCTTTCGCTTTCGTTCAACCTGGTCCTTGACTATGCTTCTCTCATCACTGGACAAAAATAATTTCTCATCATCCGAGTTGCCAAGATGGTTACTGCTGGTCTTATACATATTTTGACTTACTACCATCCGTCTTTTTGGGAGTGTCAAGACTACCTGATCAGAAAATTGGTAGTCTGTATTAATAAAGGTCTTCTCGTCCTTATCGACTAGATCTTGCTCCCATTTTTGATTTCCTCGGCCAGCCTGATTAAATAGGGTCACATGAGGAAGCCTTAGACCAGCATCACTCATCTTTTTAAGCTGACGAATTAACGCAGAATTTCCAAGGTCATCCTCCGGCAAATCCATCTGCTCTACGTAACTAATAATGTCCGTATAAGCTACTTTAGAAAAAATTAATGCACCAGATTGCTTATCGGTACGCATATTCTCTGTGCTCTTCCTATCATCAATAAGTTTCTGAACAAACTTTTTGGTAAATTCAAGATTACGACTGTTCACGTCAACATCCGATTGAAACCGAAAGCGCCGCTGGACCTGTCCCCATAAGTCCTGCGACCGAACTTCTGATTCTGCTGCACCCATTTTATTCTTGGCCGTAATAATCATCGCACCTGGATGCTCCCTCACTTTCAAGCCAAATTCGATAGGACGCTTTTCTCTTCGACTCATCAGTTCTAGCTCTTGATACAGCTCTCGAATAACTGTTGATATAAATGCGTACCAGTCAATCGAATCCTGAGGCAGAAAAACACGACACAAGTCATGATATTTGGGGCGGTACCCAAACCATCGACACATCTGCATTAACGTATCGTAGGCTTTCGAATTTCTTGCGAAATAGGAAACGCTGAGCCCCTCGAGAGTTAGGCCTCGAGAAAGCTTATGCCCGCCGATAACAATCGCACAAAGCCCGTTTTCTTTATGTAAAGAATAATTAAGCTCTTTCCCATCTCCTTTCTTATTGCTTTGGTTTATAGCCCATACTTTGACCTTACCTGAAGCTTCTTTAAGCTGCCCAAATACACTTTCATAGCATTCATCAACGGAAAAAATCTCACCGAATGTTCCCTCGAGCTTGTTAAGCGCCTCATCTTTCCGCGCTTCTTCCATCCCTAAACCTGAAAACGAATCAAGCGCCGCATCAATCTCCTTGTGGTATTCCCCTATAAGAAACTCGAGCTTATTTTGATGAGTCTTAAGATGTGAAATATTTACGAGCATAGTGTTGTGTGCGTACTGCTCGCCTCTGAGCGAACGAATTGCGATAACCAAGATAAAGGTACGAACGGCCTCTTTCAGGCTTTCGGGGATAGCCGTGATCGTATCAGTCTTTTTTAGTTCGTAAACAGGCAAGTAGTCTTCGATCGAGACAGTTGGTGAGTATTGAGCGCCCCCAAGCAAGCCCTCTTCCAGCTCGCCCTCTTCCAGCTCGCCCTCTACTCTTTGGCCAAAATAGTAATCTTGCCCCAAATAATTATTTGGAACCGGCATTTTAATCATAAAGTCAGAGGGGAAAAGGTCCGCTTTATCTGAATAAGAATTATCATCGGGATCAATGAAAATATTCGCGAATGGGGTGGCCGTATAGCCCACATAGGTATTACGGTTGAACAGCGACAGGAGATCCCGTATATAATTATTTGTTCGGGTGACTTCTTCCCTATGATGCTTGGTATTGATGGATGCATAGTCAGCCTCATCATCAATCAGCAACAACGGCCCAGGTAATCTTTTTCCGATATCGGGGTCTAGATAGTGATACTCCTTAATCCAGCTGTGGAGTTTATCCATTACTCCCGTATGTTTTTTTACGGTAAAAATAACCGGATCCTCACCCGTAAGCTTAAACCCCAACTTGTCAGCAAAACTCTTATTAAAATCCCCGCTCGTTGTTGTGCCGGTATTAATGCTATTTTCTCGAAATACACCAACACCAATCGGGGTCGGGGCTATATTTTGCGACTCGATAAGATGTTTGGATTTACGTCCCAACACGCCCTCATCGACACGTTCCTGCGTTTGCTTGCGGAGGTCATTGAGATGCCCGCCCAGCAAAATTATTGTTTTATATCCACAGTCGATTGCCTTATTCACCAGACCAATATAATTTTGTGTTTTACCCGATTGAACGTTTCCCATAACGAGCCCCTTTCGAGCCCAAGGACCAGGGCTCATAGGGTCCCCCGAGTATTCGAGAATATCGTCTATTACATCCTCATTGGCCTTAACGATTTCTCCCGAGCGCCCTTGCGATTGCAGCATGGATTTGTAAGCATTCCAATGATTCCATTCGATCTTAGACTTCTTGCTGTCAAACCATCTCTGTACATCAGGGTTATACAATGTAATGGCCGCTTCACCCACCCTTACGTTAAACATGTTGCCTATATGAAACTTAAGTCTGGCAACATCTTCTTCAGTCATCTCGAAATTGGGCAACTTCTTGTAATCATCAGCGAATTCATCAATTTTTTCACCAATCAATTCTTTGGTAATCGGCGTACCCAACTCCTTCATGATGTTTAGTTTTGAGGATATTCCTGAGATAAGCTTATCGAAAATTGATTGTTTCATAGTCTATTCTTCAAATACCTTTTCGAGAAGAGCCTCAATAGCGGCAATATTTGCTTCTTCTTGGTTTACGTCGTTTGGCCGCTCTGCCATCTTTTCGTAAATATGATTAATAGGCAGAGTTCCCGCTAACTGCTTAAGGTAGTCGACAAGTATCTTTCGTTCATCTCGATCACATTTCCGCACCAAAGAAACCAAAAGTTGATTATCGGGATCAATCTGGTAAGTAATTGTCTTGGTATTTTCATCTTCACAGATCTTCCAGAATTTATTTGCCGTTTCGACTTTACCTCTGTACTTATAAACTCGTTTCGACCTCTTAACGGGATCAGCCAAGAACTTTTTCAGCTCCCTCTTTACTCTGGGAGGTATTTGAAGGCTGGCCTTCTTAACGTCGGTTGACCAGTCGTTATCAAGCGACGAAGGAATATCTACCTGAACACGCGCCAATGCGCCGAGCTGGCTATTTGGAGCCATACCTAACCAACCACCTGCACTAATAAGCCGCTTTTCCCTATAAAGATAAAGCCCCTGCTTTTCCGCAATACCATCAGCGCCACCCAGCTTTTCGAGCAGGTCATCATCCATATTTTTAATATGCGGCAGAACATGTGTCCTAATTCCTATATACCCCCCCTTACATCGCATTTTTGCAGATGGGCCTTCCTGATAACCATCCGTCCCTTCCATAAAAGGGTCGATTGCCTCGATAGTTAATTTATTTAACATAAAAGTACGTTTATTATAACCAGACATGAATCGGTGAAAATGCATTGCAATATAACTTTTTAATTCAGAAAGCTTTGCTGCTAGCTCTGAATCATGATCTTGGGCATGACTGCCTTTCTCAAGACAAGTCAATTTTCGCCAGATGACTTGCGTACCATTACTCGCCGGAAAATCTAAGCTAAGCCCCTCTAGAGCATAAACTTCATCGCCTTCGAATACTTCCAAACACCATGCATTACTTTCTTCAATTTTATCAATATCCCATCTAGCAGCAACCAGCGACTGCCCTCGTTTTCTAGAGATTACCGTTAACTGACGTGCCTGAGAGAAACTTGCCGTTTTCATGCCTGAGCCAAATCGACCTAAGTCACCTTCATTCCGCTTGTTACTTGGGTCTTTGCAACCGATACGCATATTCTGCGTAAGTTCATCCAAATTCATGCCGCACCCGTCATCCAGAATACTGATAACAGGATCCTCAAGCCCTGGAGGGGCATAGATACTTATAGAGCTGGCGCCCGCGGTAATGGAATTGTCAATCACATCTGCAACAGCAGAATTAAGGGTGTAGCCAATTCGCATAAGCGTCTTAATGTGCGACTTTGGGTTTGGTGACTGGTCTATGATTCTAGACATTCTGCACTGCTCCCCAAATTAGCTTCACTTTATTCAAAGCGATATTTTCTTCTAGACTCAGACCATCCGCACTGGCACTTGTAGCAGCCAAGTCAAGCGTAAACCTGCGAAGCTCCTCGTCATCAACCAATCCAAGGTAGTCTTCCAGAAGCTGATTTGAATCGAAAAATTCGCACAGAGCTAATTCAATATCATCAGCACTTGCATTGGGAAAGCCCTCAATCGCGAGCTGGAACAGCATCTTTTCTTCAGCTTCAGAAATGACTCCATCCTTCGCGCAGATATATGCAGCAATTTTGATACAAGCATTCAGGTCATTCATAACAATCATCAACTCACTCAACCGTCAAAATATCTATTTCACCTAAAACTTGTCTACAGAACAGAGGTAGGAACCCATACAAAGTTTTCCTAACGCACTGATCTTGGTACTCTAAAGTACCAAGATCTAAAGCCACCCTATTAAGTTTAGTTAGAAACCTAACCAGAACATCCCGCCGCCCTATGTCTTTGGGCGTTGCGCGCATTAATATCTTCATCATCAGACTTTTTATAATAAAAGTAAATTTTTTGTTAGGTTTTATTATATATTGTAATTTTTTGAACGGGCTGGTCGTATCACTGTCGAGCCCAGAATATAGCGCTTCACTGCTTTAACCAGACCTTGCACCTGCAATCAGATACCACTACCGATGTCAGTTTTATGCCTTCGACTTGACACCAACCGACTAGATTAAGTCGTCTTTACGAACATCTGACGAAAGACTATAGCTACAACTTTGATAACCGCATTGACCTAGACATGCCGGACGACGACGATATCACTGATTCAATCTCTAAGTACAAAAGGCAAACAACCACTACGCTACTGGGCCCAACTAAATTAACTACATGAAGGACATCCTTTGTTCGCCATGCCAACGAAAGCCTGAAGTCCGCAACTAGTCCGCATAGCTCACTTAACTATTTGCCACCTGTTGTGTTCGCACAGCAAGCAGCATAAAGTCGAAAATTCTCATCGAAGAGATGGCACTAATGATGGGGAAAGGTCAGATGCTAGCAGCATGGGCAGGCACTTTGATATTGGACTAAAGGCTTACAACTTTAGTTTACCCGCCCCCTCAAATGCGCAGCGCACGCCTATCAATTCGGCAATGCCCGAACTGAGCACACAGATCAAATAAGCCTGGCGCTAACGAGACTTACTACTGCTGGTGTTACCTCGAACCAGCGTTGAGCAAGATATCAAGGCAAGTTTCAATTCCACGGCTATTTCATAACGCACCTCCCATCATTG
>Ga0209119_1002080_pt1 | contig 18788 bp, 18 predicted proteins | sample COG_03_FD_184747 | JGI IMG/M metagenome (GOLD analysis project Ga0209119, IMG submission 184747) | Pelagic Microbial community sample from North Sea - COGITO 998_met_03 (SPAdes) (version 2) | ecosystem: Environmental > Aquatic > Marine > Neritic zone/Coastal water | place: Helgoland, sampling... | reverse complement strand
TTTTTTTAGATGATCAACCATTAAGCTACTAACAGAAGTCTTATAGCCATATTCTGGTCCATACATATCTTTCAAATTTGGTATTTTTGATAATTGAACCAAATCACAATGTTTACATTTATATAAGTCTAGAGAATAATTTTTTATTTGAACCTTTTTTTTTAGAAATAAACTACTAATAGGTTGTTTTCCGATGTTCGAGATTTTATCAAAACTTTTTTTTTTACAGTTTCTACAGATCATTTTTTAATTTTAAAAATTGCTCTATTTGATTACAGGTAAATTTATACATATTTTTTTTTTTTGAATTCGCAATATACCACTCAGCAGTAAATTTTAATGTATCATTTATTGTTAGAAAAGATTTCCAGCCTAATTCTTTGTTTGCTTTTCTACTGTTTAAATCTAAATTTTGTTTTTCTCTTTTATCTATTTTTTTATTTAAAATTAATTTAGATTTTGATTTCATTTTTAATTTTAAAATTTTAGCGAAATCAATTACTTTAATATTTGTTTGTCTAGCTGGACCAAAATTCCATGAGGAACTATATTTTTTATTTTGATTACCAAATATTTTTTGGGCAAGAATAATATATCCATAAAGTGGTTCTAATAGATGTTGCCATGGTCTTGTTGAGTAAGGACTTCTTATATTAAGTTTTTTATTTTCTAAAAAAGCTTCTGTAGCATCTGTCAAAATTCTAAATTTTGTCCAATCGCCACCACCTATACAATTTCCTGCTCTAGCAGTTGCTATTCCACAACCTGAATTTTTAAAAAAAGATTTATAATAACTTTGTGAGATAATATCAGCACAAGCTTTGCTCGCACTATAAAGGTCATCCCCACCTAGATGATCATTTTCAGAAAATTTTATTTTATTTTCATTATTTTGATAAACTTTATCAGTTGTTATTATAACAGCAGATTTAATAAATTTATATTTTTTTATAATTTCTAATAAATTTGATGTTCCAATAACATTTGTGACTATTGTATCCAAAGGGTTAGCAAAACTCTCCAAGACTTGTGGTTGTGCAGCTAGATGAAATATTATTTCAGGTTTTGTTTTTATAATACACTCCTCTAATTTTTTGTAATCTTTTATATTTTTTCTAAAATCTTTTATAAATATTTTTTTTATCTTGGTGGATTCAAAGAAATTTTTTTTTGTCAAAGGGTTTAACGAATATCCTGATATTTTTGCTCCTAAAATTTTCATCCATACTGATAACCACCCACCTTTAAAACCAGTATGACCTGTTATTAAAACTCTTTTGTTTTTCCAAAATTTTTTATTTATCATTTAATTTATTAGAAAGCTTATACACCTTATTAAAAATTTTTTTGTTAATTTTTCTATTATTTAGAACGTTCAAGTCTTTTATATTATCCATTGCATACCAAAAGCCTTTAAGTGTACGCATGTCAGATTTAAACCTTTTTATTATTTTAGGATAGAAATCTTTTTCAAAATTTAAACAATTTTTAAAATTTTCTCTAAGTACTTTTTGATTAAATATACACATTCCAGAGTAAACATAGGCTTTAAAATCATTAATATGAGTATTTACAGAATTAAAATTTAAACTTCTTTCAAAATTTATTACTTTGTTATTAATAACACCTACTGTTCCAAAATCAGCTTCAGCCTCACAGCAAATAAAGCTAATATCTTTTTTATTTTTTTCGTGAAAATTAAAAATTTGATTTAAATTTGCATCAAAAATAGCGTCACCGTTTAAAATAATAAAATTTTCAGACTTAATGAAATTCTTAACTTTATTAATTCTTTGAGCAATAGTTGAATTCAATCCTGTATTGATAATATCAATTTGACAATTTTTGAATTTTTTTTTTTCTATAAATTTTTTAATTTGATTTCCTCTATAACCCACAGGCAAAATAAAATGATTAAATTTATTTTTTCTTAAAGAATTTAAGATATACCATAGTATTGACTGACCTTGAATTTTTACTAATGTTTTTGGTAATTTTCTTCCTAACTCACCAAGTCTAGTGCCTTTGCCACCACATAAAATTATTGCCGATCTATAATTCATTTTTTATTTCTATAATAACTTACTGTCATTCTTAAACCTTTTTCTAAACTAATTTTAGGTTTCCAAATTAAAACTTTTTTTGCTTTTTTAATACTTGGATAACTATTTTTTGGTTCATCAGATCTCATTCCTAAAACTCCAAAAATTGGTTTTCCATATCCAACCTTTTTAACAATTTTCAAAATTAATTTTTTGATAGATATTTTTTGGCCTGATCCAATATTTATAATATTACCAATAACTTTTTTATTATTAAAACAATTACTAATAGCGTTTATTGCATCTGTGATATATAAAAAATCTTTATTTTGCAAACCACTAGAGCATCTAAAAAGTAAATTCTCTAAACAAGAATTAATTACCATAGGTATTAATCTGTCCTGTTTTTGCTCTGGACCATAAACTTGATAAAGTCTCAGAATTACATAAGGAAAATTATATTTTTTAGAAAAATTAATTAAATATTTTGAAGCATTAAGTTTTGATTGAGCATAAATTGTTTTTGGATTACCCTTCATATTTTCAAAATTTGGTGATTTCTGCTTTCCATATTCTGTTGAGCTTCCGATTTGAACAAAAAGTTCAATATTTTTATTTTTAAAAAAATTTATTAAATTTTTACATCCATTAAAATGTGTTTTAGTAGCTAAATTCCTATTCTTATGATCAATATAACCCCCAAGATTTACAACTATATCAAATTTAGTGTTGATTTTTTTTATCAATTCTTGTTTTTTTGATATGTCGGCAATTAAATATTTTACGCCTTTTAATTGTTTTTCTCTTTTTGGCCGATTTAAAGATATGCTTGTTACAATATATTTTGTTTTACATTTTTTTGCTAAATGATGTCCTAAAAATCCGGTTCCACCAACAATTAATATTTTTTTTTTTATCATTTAAATTTTAAGATATTTTATAGTTTTTATAGATCATTTATAGGCTTGTTTTATTATATTGCATATAAATAGGTTATTTATTCTTTTAATTTAAAATTAGTATTTTTTATTAGTTACAATTCTAATATTTTTTTTACAAACAAACTATCGTTAAAATTTTCTCTTGCAAATAAAGTTTTTCTCAATTTGGTATAGTACTTTGAATTTATTGTTTTATCCCAATTCAATATAATGTTTTCAAAATTTTTATCTAAATATTTCGCAAGTTGCTTTTCATTTTCAAACCATAAATTTATCTTCTTTAAGTCATTAATTGGTTTCCAAAATTTTTTTGTAAAATTAACGTTAGGTGCAGAATTTAGAACAATAAACGGTTTCTTGTGATATAATAACTCGTAAAAGGCTGTTGAAAAATCATCAATAATTACTAAGTCATATTTTTCAAAGATGTTACCTTTATATGAACTATTGCTTTCTAAAATTTTTACATTTTTACCAAAAGAATTTATCCAAAATTTTTTAAAGATATCATCATTTTTATGATTGAAAAATTTTACACTTAAAAAAAATTTTTTTTTAATAATCAATGATTTTACTAAATCAAAGTATTGATTTAAGTAAATGTGATTATTTTTTGTAAATGCATCTAATTCTTGATTGAATAAAACATGACATGGGAAAAATAAAATCTTTTTTTCAAATTTTTTAAGTTCATATTTTGATTTTGAGACTGAAAAATATTGAGATCCAATATTTAACTTTTTATTATGCCATAATAAGTTTAGGTCACTCATTTTTTGATTTATATAATCTTCAGGATCAAATAATCTGAAGCCCATTAATCCACCATGTTGTAAATTAAAAGATTTTTTATTTTTTCTTTTTAAATTTAAAACAGCAAATTTAAAATTATCATTAGCTGGAAAATGAACAGCAGTTCCAATTTTTGAAATATTCAAATATTTTTTTTCATTAGCTCTCAGATAACTATTAAAATTTTCTAAAAAAGAACTTGGTAAAGCATTTTTTATAAATTCATTATAAATTATGTCAAAATCATCCTTGATCTTTATGGATATTTTTGACCTTGAATTAAGATCTTTTTTAAAATTAATCATCTCTGCTGGAAAATCAAAGTAATCGATATATGCGAATAAAATTTTAAATTTACTTTTAAGCATAACTTTTAGTGAGTTTTTTTTTCCAAAATATCCATCAAAAATGATTATTGGTTTTAGGAAACCCAATAGATTATAAAAAAAATAAAGTATTTTTTTAACAAAAGTTTTTTTTTTTAAATTTTCAAAAAGAAAAACTTTTCTAATTTTCTTTGATTTTAAAACTCTAAAGTTTAATCTTTTTGAAATTAAATAATTTATATAAGAATTAAAGTTGAAATCTTCTAAGTGAAATTTTTTATAAATATCTGTATTTTCAATAAAACAATTGTAATTATCAGCATAAACATAAATATTTTTTCTATCTTTAATTTTTTTTAATGTATCAAATCTTGTCTTGATATTCATAATGGATATAATCAAAAAATATTCCATTAAGATTTCCCATTCTTTTTTTTTTAATTTAGAGTTATTTAATGCATTTAAAATAGGGAATATTTCGCTAAGGTATCTCTGGGCTTTCTTTAAACAAAAATAATAGTTAATTTTTTTTTTATAAACTTGATTTAAGCTTTCAATTGAAGAACATTTATAATTTCTTAATTGATAATCTGTGTATAACTTTTTTAAATACTCATTTTCAAAAATTATGTGCGCTTTTTTTTTTAATTCAATTTTTTTAAAATAAGTAATCAGATATTTTTTAACCATAAATTTTATTGAGTTATCATATCAATCTATCCTTTTTAATAATTTCCATAAAACATATCGATTGTAGGTTGTAATCTTTTAAAATTACCACTAATGTTTAACAATTCAACAATTTAACAATTTAACAATTTAACAATTTTAGAAATTATAACTCATGTGTGGCATTTTTCTAGTCCATTCTAAAAATGAGTATAATTTTTTGAGCAAAAGCTTAAATAGAAATTACTTTAAAAATTATGGTTCTTATTTAGCAATGTTTAGAAGCAAAGTAACTGTCTCAACAATTTCTACTATGTTATCTGAAAATTTGGCCACTAGAAATAAAGTATTAGCTTGTAACTTAACCAACATAAAAATCCTAAATTTCCCAATTAAAAAAATTTGTTCGATAAATAATTGTAATTATAAGGACTTTGAAAAACGTTTACTGAACATATTGTTCTTAAGTAGAGATGAATATTTTAGCAAGATAGGTAATAAAAAAAATTATTTGGTTACGTTTAACAAAAAGTTAACAACTATAGAATTATTAATTCAAAAGATAAATATTTTTGGTGGATCTTACAGGGATGTAAAAAAAAATAGTTTACATCAAATTTATTTCATTATATTTTTTTTAGACTTATACCAATTTATATAATTTAAAAATCCTTTTTCAAGGTGGTACATGCTTTTAAATTTTAATAATTTTTTTGCTTTTGCATTGGAAAGAGTGCCTCTCTTAGGTACTAATTTATCTCTTTTTATATAATTTACCTTAACATCTCTAAAATTTTTTCTAACTAGATTAATCATTTCTGATATTTTTCTAGCATGACCATAAGTTATATTAAAAATTTGATTTAATGATTTTTTGGTTATGATTATTTTGTAAACGCCATACATCAGATCATCTATGTAGGTGAAATCAAGTTTATCTGTGCCATCTCCATTAATGGTAATTGCTTCATTTTTAATACTCTTTTCTAGAAAGATTTGCCCTACTCTACTACTTATGCATCTTTCTCCATACAATGCTGATGGCCTAACTATTGTATACTTGAGGCCAAATACCTCACTATAAGATTTAATCATAAGTTCTGAGCAATATTTTAGCGTTCCATATATGCCTTTAGGATTACATTTGGCGTTTTCATTTACTGATTTACTTTTAAAATCTCCATAAACCATACTTGATGAAAAAAAAATAAAATGTGGATTAATTTTTCTTGATGATTCTAATGAATTTTTTAATGTTAAAACACTATTTTCAAATGTATGACTAGGATTTTTATTTGATCTATTAGCATGAGAAACTGCTGCAAGATGAATTACAACGTGTGGCTTTATTTTTAAAAATATTCTTTTTAATTTATCTAAATTTTTTGCATCAGCTTTTATAATATTAATTTTATTTTTTTTTAATAACTTTAATCGTTCATTCAAAAAATTACTATATAATTTAATCCTATTTAAATCTTTATGTTCAGATTTAATTGATTTTAAATTATTGACTCCATAATTATCAACAACATCAACATGAAAATTTTTTTTTTTCAAAAAAATTGACAAATTGTGACCAATAAAACCACAACCCCCAATTATTAGTATTTTTTTTTTCATATAAGTCATTAAGCTCTGATTACCTTGTCGTCAACAGAATACCTTCCTCTACAATCAATTATTTTTTTAGAGTGTTTATATATCATGTCGTATTTAAATTTATCATGATCAGTCATTAACAGGACAATATCGAAAGATTTCAATATCTTGGGAGTAAGATTTATTCCTTTTGTGTTATAGCTAAATTTATCTATTAAAATCCTATTTTTAAAATGCGGATCTGACCACTGAATCTTATTTATATTATCTTTCAATAATCTCTTCATTAAATTAACAGAACCAGACTCTCTTAGGTCATCAATATTAGGTTTATAAGTCATTCCTAAAATTAAAATTTTAGCATTATTTTTTTTTATTTTATTTTTTTTTAATAATTCCAATATTTTTAATTTTATAAAACTAATTACCTTTAAGTTTGTCTCAGCCGAATGTTTTATAAACTTTGCTGAAATACCTTTTTTTTTAGCTTTCCAATACAAATAGTGCGGATCGATAGGAATGCAATGTCCACCAATACCTGGGCCTGGATGAAAGGGTCTAAATCCAAAAGGTTTAGTCTTTGCTACTTTTATAATTTCAAAAATATCTAAATTCATTTTATCTGCAACTAGTTTCATTTCATTAATAAACCCAATATTCACAGAGCGATAAATATTTTCTAATAACTTTGAAAATTCTGCAATTTCAAGAGATTTAGCTTTAATAACTTTCTGAAAAAATAGATTATAAAATTTTGAAACTAAATTTAAACAATTTTTAGAATAACCACTCACAACCTTTGGTATTTTGTGAATATTATTTTCATTAAAACCTGGATTGATTCTTTCTGATGAAAAACCTATAAAAAAGTTTACTCCTATCTTAAATCTTTTATTAAGTTTTTGAGCAAACTCTTCTCTTGTAGTGCCTGGATAACTGGTGCTTTCAAGTATTAAAATTTGATTATTACGTAAATGATTTTTTATTAATAACATTGTATTTTTTATAAAAGAGATATCTGGATCATTATTTTTTTTTAGTGGTGTTGGTACACAAATAACCACAACGTCACAATTAGTTATTTTTTCAAAGTTGTCAGAGATTTCTCCTTTTCTTAGAAGTAAACGAGTATGAGAGTCTGGTATTCTTTCTATAGGAGATTTTTTTGAATTAAGTAATTTAATTTTTTTAACATCCATATCAAATCCAAAAACTTTAAATCCCTTTTTAGCAAAAAGGATAGCAAGAGGTAAACCCACATAACCCAATCCTATAACACCTATTTTAATTTTTTTATTATAAAAATTTTTAATTAAATTTTTGCTTACCATATTTGTTAAAATAAAAGTTTGTTTTTTATTAATTCTCCAGGCTTTAAGCTTTTTCTTATTTTCTTTTTATTCAAAATTTCATTTATTATTTCTGACCCTCTTATTTCTGGTCTTAAAAAAGAGGTATTAAGGGAAGTCAATGTTTCATTTTTATTAACTAATTCTTTTACAATCATTGATCTTCTAGAGAGAGAAATTGCTTTTTTCTCGTTTTTTTGAACTACTTTTTCATATTTACCCAATTGCATTTCTACTGTTCTTATTTTTTTTACCATAATTTTCATATCTATAGGATTAAGAGATAGTTTATGATCTCTAAAATTTGAAAAGTTATTACTAAGTGTAAAATGTTTTTCAACAATCCTAGCTCCAAGTGCAACAGCTGTAACACAAGCATCGTAACCAATAGAATGATCTGAATACCCGATGTTTATCTTTTTATATATATCTACTAGATACTTTATGCTCATTAAATTCAATGATTTCTGTTCGGCAGGATAAGAGCTTACACAATGCAGTAAACTTAAATTATTTTTTAAAAATTTTTTTCCTTTTTTTTTTAAAATAAATTCTATCAAATTTTTAATATTAAGAGCGTTCATCATACCTGTGGAAATAATTAGTTGTTTATTATGGTCTAAAAAAATATTAATCAGATCATAAAAATTATTATCTCCTGATGCTATTTTTATTATTTTACAATTTTTTTTCAAGAAATGAGCACTTGAAAAATCTAATGGTGTTGAGATGAAATTTAAGTTTTGTGTATTAGCTAATTTCTTTAATTTTGAAAACTGTTGTTTAGTTAATTCAAATTTTTTTAACCGTTCAAAAGAGGGGTGATCAGAATTTACAAAATCATCAGTAACAAAAGTTTGAAATTTTACTGCATCAGCACCCGCTTTGGCAGCAGCTCTAATTAACTTCTTTGCAACAGCAAAATTTCCTTCATGATTATTGCCAACTTCAGCAATAATAAAAACTTTTTTTCTAGGATTAAAATTTGGAATACTCATGAAGAGTTTTTTTTCTGTTGATTGTTCAATAAGTTTATAATTATTTTACTAATATAGTCTACATCTTCCATTTTTAATGAGGGATAAACAGGGAGAGAGATGTTTGTGTTAGCATATTGGCTTGCCTTCAAGTAATATTTATTGGAAATTTTATATTTATTTTTATAGTAGGTCATTTCTGGTACAGGCTTCATATAATGAACACTGACACCTATTTTTTTATTCTTAAGTTCTTCTAAAATCTTATTTCTATTTTGACAAAAAATCTGAAATATAAAATACGAATTATCTTTAGAAAAAGGAGTGTAAATAATTTTTTTTGATTTAGAAAAATTTTTTATATATCTTTTTGCAATAGCTACTCTTTTAGCTAAGTTTTTTTTATAAGAAGTTATTTGGCCATAACCTAAGGCTGCTTGAAAGTCTGTCATTCTATAATTAAAACCTAAGCTTTTTACGTCATAATCTCCTACAACTTTTCTTTCTGAAACATCCGTATCTATTCCAAAAGCTTTTAATTTTTTAATTTTTTCAAAAATATTCTTATCATTAGTGGTAACCATGCCACCTTCTCCTGTAGTAATTTGTTTGGTTGGGTAAAATGAAAAACAGCCTGTCTTTCCAAAATTACCTACATGTTTATTTTGGTAAGTTGTTCCTAATGCATGAGCACAGTCTTCAAGTAAAGTTAATTTTTTTTTTTTACAAAAATCAACTATTGGTTTTAAGTTGCACGGCAAACCTGCCATATGAACTAAAATTATTCCTTTGGTTTTATAATTAATTTTTTTTTTAATATTATCTAAATTTAAATTTCCAGAGATTGCTTCAACATCAGCAAAAACTGCTTTTGCTCCTGTATACTCAACTGCGTGTGCTGTAGCAGTATGAGTCATAGCTGGAACAATTATTTCATCTCCTTTACCAAATCCAGCTGCCAAACAAGACAAGTGCAATCCAGCTGTACAGCTAGATACGGAAATACAATATTTAGATTTTGTGAACAAAGAAAAGTTTTTTTCAAATAATTTAGTGAATTTTCCATGTGTAAGCCAACCACTCCTAATTACACTTATAACATTATTAAGGTCTTTATTCTTAATTTCTTTTTTGGAAAATTTTATATTTTTCATAAGAATTATTTAAAAATTGTAAAATTAAAAAACTCATTCCTTTTAATACTTTTTAAAATTAAATGAAGATCTTTTTTAGTATCAATAGATAATTTAATATTTATAAGTTTTTTTTTAGTAGAAAAATTTTTAATTAAAAATTTTTGGTAATTTTTATAGAAAAAAGGTGTGACATGTTCTAATTCTAGTTTATTCATTTTTTTTATATTCTTTTTTAATGTTGCTGTTCTTATGATTTCTACAGACTGACCAGAGGGAAAAGACCTAGGAAAAACATTTGTTATTATATCGTGTTTTTTTTTAAAAGAATTTTTTAAAATTTTTATAGAACGATCAATTAATCTAAAATCTATTAAAGGACTGTCAGCATTTATTCTTATAAAATGTTTTTTATTATATTTTTCTGCTACACATAGAAGCCGTTTTGCTACATTTTTTAATCCTCCTCTAAAGTACAATATTTTATTTTTTTTTAGAATATTCACTAAACTATCATCACTTTTGCAGCTAGACGTTGCTACAACTATGCTTGATATATTTTTAGATTTATTTATCTTTAAAATAACATGCTCTATTAATGTTTTGCTATAGATTTTATGCAAAATTTTTTTAGGGAATCTACTTGAATTAGATCTAGCCTGCACGACTACCAACATATTACCCCCTCAGAAAACTTAATAATATGGGTCATTTTCTCATAAATTATATAGTTAAATTTTTAGGCCAGGTAATTATTTTTAAATTTTCTTTTTTTAAATATTTTTGGAAAAGATGTTTTTTATTCTTGTGCACAAGCATAATATAAAAAAAATTTGTAGACTTATTTATAACAATGTGAGAAATAAAATTATTTTTTTTTAACCTACTATTTATAGATGGAGTTGCATAATACCCCCAATTTTTCTTAGTAACATCGTAATCGTTATTTTGTTTGTATTTATCAGAAAAGGTAACTTGCTCATTTTTATTGAGAATAATTTTTCCACAATCCTTCAAGACTACATCAGAGTATTTAGATGGTTTAAATTTTCTTAATTTTTTTTTAACTATCATGTATTTAATTTTTTTTCAAAAAAATGGATGCATTTATAAAAGAAAAAATAAATTTACTATACTTTTTAACACTATCAGGATTTTTTAGAATTGAGATTACAAAGCTTCTATCAATAATCGAAAAAATTTTATTATTTTTATTGATAATATTATTTTTCATATACTGACTATTGAAATCAAACATGGATTGAACATTAACGTTAAATCCTGACTTTTCTTTTTCATTCAATATATCATCCAAAACAATTCCTCTCATTGATTCTCTTAATATAGATTTTGTAAAACCTTTTTCCATTAGTAAATTTGTTGGAACAGTGTACATAAACTCAACAAGGTCTTTATCTAAAAAAGGAGATCTATTTTCTATCGAATAAAACATTGAATTCGCGTCATCTGCTTGAAGAATTGGTCTAGTGCCCTCAAAAAATAGTTCATTCATCATCCTATTTCTCAATAAAGAAGTACAAAATTTAGTTTCAATAAATTTTTTAAGATGTTTTTTTTTATTTTTTTTTATTGCAGTTGAGAATACATCTGAATATTCAAACATATGCTTTCTGTAGGTGGGGTTTTTTATATATAAGTATGGGTCTTGGAATGTTTTATTTTTAATAAACTTTCCAATTCCTGTTTCCCAATAATTTAAATACTTTAAAAAGTTTTTCTTATCTTTAACTTCATGTAAAAATTGTAACGAATGATCATAGTATCCACTAAATATTTCGTCTGCAGCAGTACCTGAAAAAACTACTTTATGTCCACTCTGAGCAATTTTTTTTAATAAAAAACTGTGGTAAAAATAATTAGATGTTATGATTGGGCCATCATGGTAGTCAATCATTTTTTCTAAAGATTTAAAACTATCTTTAATTTTAACTATTAAATTGGTATGCTTAGTTTTAAGATAATTAACAGTTTTTTGAATGTTTTTTAGTTCATCAAAACCTCCTTTTTTGTCTATGATCGAAAAGGTTTTAACTTTTAAATTAAATTTTTTTTTTGCTACAGAGACTATTGTATTTGAATCTACACCACCACTAAGACAAAAAGCCATTGGAACATCTGCTCTAAACTTTTGTTTAAATTTTCTCAAAATAATTTTTTTTGTTTGATTAACTGCATAATTAAAACTCATTTTTTTAGGTTTAAAATTAAGTTTCCAATATTTTTTATATTTTAGTTTTAAGCTTTTATTAATAACTGCAAAAGATGCATTTGAAAAATTTTCAATATTTTTATAAAAAGTTGAGTTGTATTTATATAAAGATTTATAACCCTGAAATAAATATCTTACTAAATGTCCTTCATTAATTTTAAATTTTTTTTGAGAAAGACTTTTTAGATATTTTATTTCAGAACCAAAATATATCCCATCATGATCTTGAAAAACATAAAGTGGCTTTTCAGAAAACCTATCTCTGGATAATAATAAGCTTTTTTTTTTGTTATCCCATATGGCAAAGCTCCACATTCCCTCAAGTTCATCAAAAAAATTTATTCCAAATTCCTTGTAAGCTTTTAGCAGTATTTCTGTGTCACTATTTGTTTTAAAATTTACTTTTTTTTTAAGTAATAATTTTTTTTTTATTTCTAAATAATTGTAAATTTCACCATTAAAAATTATTGTTAAATCACCATCTGTAAAAGGTTGGTTTGATCTTTTGTCTAAATCTATAATTCCTAGTCTTGTATGAAGCAAATTAACATTAATATCATTTTTCTTATCAAAAAAATTGTAATATCCATTTGCATCAGGACCTCTATTCTTCATGATTGCTAAGGTTTTTTTTATAACTTTGATATTGATTGTTTTTTTTCCAATATATCCACTAATTCCACACATAATTATTTTTTTGATCCAAAAGCAAAAATCGTATACTTGCCTGAGGGCTCTCTAATCTGCTGGATAGTAAGTATATTAAAATTAGAAAGTTTTAAAGTATTCTCAAGTGATTTTTTTGTGAAAACGTGATGATGGCCCAACCCGAACTCTTCTCTGTTCTTTCCTTCCTCTTTATCGTTTATTGCAAGAACGTCTGGAACTTCTATATAAATTAAATTTTTTCTTTTTAATAATTTTAGTGTTTTTTTAAGAAACAATATTGGTTTTTCAACATGTTCTAAAACTTTATTAAAAGTAATCAAATGATATTTTTTTAATTTATTTACTCTAATTTTTAAATAATCTGCTTGGATTGCTTCAATTTTTGATTTTGATTTTTTTATCATAAAATCAACAGAATCTTTATTAGGTTCTAATGCTGTTATACTGTATTTTTTACTAATCATTCCTATTGGAAAGATACCCGTCCCAGAACCTACATCTAGTAAGTTTAATTTATTTTTACCAAAAATAATATTTGCCATTTTTTTTATTCTTTTTAATCTATGATAGTTATCTGATTTTTCTGGAGACAATTTTTTTATTTTTTCAAATATTTCATTGAGTTTTGTTTTTGATTTATATGTATTTTTGAAATATTTTTCCTTATATAAGTTTTCGGTAAAAAAATCTTTATGTTTTGCAATCAAGTGTCCACAATCATTGCATCTATAATAATATCTTAAATATTCTTTCCTGCTTAAACCAAAGCTAACTTCATTTTTCGGTTTTTTTTTAAATGTAAGGTATTTTTTTAAATTTTTTTTTTTGCACCCTATTGAAGGCTTTATAAAAATACTCACAAGATTAATTGTTTAAATTGATTTTTTCTTTTTTAGATATTTTAGTATGAGGAAACTTATCTGGTTTTTTATCTCCACCTATCCAATTTTTGATGTACCATTGTTTTTTTTCATCTCTTTTCCATATTTTTTTATTTCTAAATTTGTTAGCAATTTTCCAAAAAAAATCTTCTGTAATGTTAATTTGCTTACAGAAATGAGAGATATACTCCTTAGGTGGTTTTGCACCATCAAACTTCTTTGCAAGTTTTATTGCTTGCTCTCTTGACATTCTTCCTTTTCTTATTTCATTTGATGCATTATCAGTAATTCTATTAAATCCAAATTTAAGCCATTTAAAATAATGGTGAATTACAATATTAATGCAATCAATATCGGACTCACTATATAATCCCATAATTGGACCAGCTTTTCTAGCGCTAAATCCAACTTTTTTTGCAATAGCAAAATTTATTTTTATGTCCCATGGGAAATAATAACCTAGATAAATTGGTTCATGTCCCAAAAGTTTTAATTTTTCCTCATTTGGAGTGGAGAATGAAGCAATATCTTTTTTTGAAATTGTTCCCCCTATCCATTTTTCGGAGGAAAAGTTTTTTAATACATCATGTTTTTTTATCATTGTTAAATTCTGAGTTCTTTCAGTAGAGTTTTTTTTTGATCCCCCATATTCAAAATATGGATTTTCTCCCCAGACAACCAATGGTATTTTAAATTTTAATGCCAAATTGGGTATCAAATTGTATATGCACAAATGATCTAAATAACTACTATCACCAAATTTAATAAAAGATTTTTTTCTAATTAAGTTTATTACTTTTGGGTTAATAGAAAAATCTACATGATCAACACCTATACTTTTTAAAGCATTAAGGTTTTTTTCACCCTGCAACGTTCTTGCTGGTGTTTTCCATGTGATTGCCAAAGGCCTCATTTTATATACTTTTTTTAATAAATATGTTTGATAAACACTATCTTTGCCTCCACTCACTGGAACTATGCAGTCATAATCATTGTTAATATTTAACTTTTTGTGTTTTTTCAAAATTTTTTGAAATTCTAATTTTCTTTTTTTCCAATTTACATTAATTTTTTTTTTTGAATTATCGCATGCACTACAAATTCCATTTTTATTAAAACTAATTGCTGGTCTCGTACTTGCCGTAATACACTGAGTGCAATAAAATAAATCTAATTTTTTCATACTTACAATTCTATATTTGAATTTTTTTATTCCTAATAATATTTAAATTATCAAACTATTACCGTTATTAGCAGCATAATCTAAAATACTCAAGTTAGGTATAAAAATATTGCCCATTTGTTTATATTCACTATGTGTATTTTCATGATATTTGAAATCTATGCCATAATTATTAAAGTATTCTTTTGGATGATAATCTTCAGTATTTTTTTTTACCACAAAATACTTTGCATCAAAATATTTACAAATGTTAACCAACTTCTCATTACCATAACCTGTAAGATTAAGTTCTGAGGATATATATAATTTATTTTTAATATTAAAATAAGCTTTAAAAAAATTTATTATCTCTAAATTAAGTTGAAAAAGTGAATTCCATTCTTTTTTGTAAATATCTTCAAGACCATCTTGAAAACTATGAAAAAATTTTGATTTATTGTAGGCTTGAAGTATTGATTTATAATGTTTTTTTTTCCAGTTTTTTGTATTATCTATTTTTATTTGATTAATTAGACATTTGCTCTTGTAATGAACTGGAACTGTTAGTAAATTTTTAGCATTATCCATATTAATATAATTTCTATTTTGATTGCTATTTTTTGAATAGTCAACATCATCTAATATTACAAAATAATCACAATTTATAAATCTTTTGAAAAATGGAATCCATGGCATATAACTAGGCTGTACACAGCCAACTGTACTTGTCATTTTTTTTTTAGTTTAATTGGTGATTCTTGATATAAAATTTTTAGTAGACTTTTTTTTAAAGTGTGTTTCTTGATTAAAATTAATTTTTTATTATTTTTTTCTTTAAGGTAATTACTTACAGCAACGCCATCCTGATCTTGAATATTTTTTTTATAAGAAACGCTTATATCTTTTTTAGCAAATACTGAAATGATAGTTTTTGCTAAAAATTTTGTTGTAATAACAGATGGTCCCCCAAAAGATATTGCACCTGCTAATTTATTTCTAAAAATATACCTACAAGCAGCTCCCACATCTTCAGAAAATGTAAAAATCTGCTTTCTACTTCCGTTACTAAAAATGCTTATATTCTTACCATTTTTAACTTTATTTATAAATTTAGGGATAACGGATGTATCTTCTAGGATGTATCCATAGGGTGCTAAAATATTCAATGAAACAATTGAGGTTTTACTTTTTTTATCAAGAATTTTTTTTTCAATAATACTTTTAGAATTAAAATAACATCTTTGTATCCTTGGTAATTTTTTTTCTCTGAGCTTTTCTTGTATGGAGTGTCCTCCTATATTTATAAAGAATAATAAATTATTTTTTATTGATAGGTTAAGTATTTTTACTACAGATTGATTATTGATTCTATTCATCTGATACCTATAAGTATTTGATGATTTAATGGGCAGCAATGCTGCACAATTAATTATAGCTTGTAGCTTATGGGTTTTAATCAGTTTATCAATTTTGTTAAGAAAATTTTTCTTACTAAAATCTACATTTGTAGTATTTAAAAAAAATTTTGATTTACTGATTAATTTTTTTTTATTTGATGTGCCTGCAACAAAGTAATTATTATTGATTAAATCAGAAGCAACTCCATGACCAACTACTCCTGAGCTACCTAATACTAGAACTCTAGATATCTTTATTTTTTGCATAAAGGTTATTACATTCCAAATTTAAACTTTTACAGATTCTAATAGCATCTGAAGATTTAACAAAAAAATGTGTTGGCAAATTGATTAATCTTTTAATTAATTTTTCTGCTTTAGGCAGTTTAATATTCTTTTTAAAAACTGGCTGCTGATGGCATAATGGATCATACATCCATGTAACTCTAAAATTATGCTTTTTTGCACACAGGGTTTGCAAGGAAGATCTAGATATTTTTTTTGATAAATATAGTGGATAACGCCAAAAAGTATTCTTGGAATCTTTGTCCAAAACTAGCTGGGTATAAAATAAACTATTGTTTAAATATTTCTGATAAATTTTTGCAATCTTATTTCTGTGTAAAAGTATTTTTTTTAAGTATCTTAATTGACTTAAGAGTATAACAGCTTGTATTTCGGTTAATCTAAAATTATTACCACTGTAAATGAAAAGCGGATTGTAGGGGCTTCTCCCATGATTCATTATCGATGTGCATTTTTTTTTTAAATTTAAATTGTTAGTGGTAATAATTCCACCTTCTCCACAAGTTAAAATTTTAGTCGCATAAAAAGAAAAGCAAGCTGCATCACCTATAGTACCAACTGTGTATTTACCGACTGACCCACCATGGCCATGAGCAGCATCTTCCAGTAAAAAAATATTTTTATTCTTACATATTTTTTTTAATTTAATAACTGACTTAGGAACTATTCCAAACATATAAACAAAAATAATACCTGCAGTTTTTTTGTTTATTCTTTTTTTTGCATCATCTATATCGATACAACCAGTTTTTGGATCAATATCACAAAAAACTGGTATCCCTCCAGCGCGGACTACTGCATTGGCTGAAGCAATAAAGGTTTGTGTGGGAACCAAAACCTCCTTGCCTTTAATAGAAAAAGCTTCCAGACAAATTTCAAGAGCAGTTCCTCCTGAGTTAACAGCTATTGCATATTTTGAATTAAATATTTTTGAAATTTTTGTTTCAAGTTTTTTAACATTTGGTCCTTGTGCAAGATTGCCAGAAGTTAGTATATGCTTTATTTTTTTTAAAATATTATTTTCTTGCTTAAAAAAATATGGTTCTGCTCCTATAATAGTTCTATTCATCGATTAAATTAAATAGTTGATTTTGAATTTTTTTGATTTTTTTGCAGAAAGAATAGCATAACATAAAGCATTTGTAATTCTAAGATCATTCAAAGCAAATTTAACATCGTAGCTATTAGTTAAAATATTATTAGTAAATTTTTTAAGAATATCTGTTTTATTTTTTGGTAATGTTTTCATTTTTAATTTAGTGCAGTTAAGTTTTTTATCATTTCCAATATAAACGCGTGGACCAAGATCATCATAAATAAAAGTTTTTTTTGATCCATAAATTTTTAAAGTATGCTGATGTTTAAATGCACATCCTAAATTTGCAGTAATTCTTGATAAAATTCCTGAATTAAATTTAAAATTAGAGCTTATAAAATCATCAGATTTTATTTTAAATTTTTTTTGATGTTCTTTTGTACATACATTGCTAGATTGAGAAAATACTTCTGTTGGCAATTCTTGGATAAGCCAACATATCAAATCTATCATATGAACTCCGCCGCCAGACATTGGGGAATAATCTGCTGTTTTACCACGCCAACCACTTAAAAATTTATTTAAACGTCCATATAAATATTCAGCATCTACTGAATAGATTTTTCCAAAATAATTACTTTCTATTTTTTTTTTAAGCCAAATAAAAAGTGGTGCTGTTCTCAAAATTAAATTTGATCTAATTTTTACTATATCCTTATTTTTTTTCCACTGTTTTATAATTAAAGTCAAATCATTTAAATTATTACAAATTGGTTTTTCAATAAAAATATTTTTTTTATTTCTGATACACTCAACAATTTGTTTCGTATGAAAATGATCTGGAGATGCTATAATAATTAAATTTGTCTTTTTTTCTAAAGTAATTTTTTTAAAAGAATTTACATATTTGATATTATATTTTTTTGATATTTTTTTAAGTTTTTTAACATCTGGATCAAAAACAGAAATTATTTCTATATTTTTATTTTTTTTTAAAAAATTTAAATGTCTTTCTCCAATTCCAAGACCAACAATTGATGCGTATAATCTTTTTTTTATCTTCATACTTTCGAAAATATACTTTACTATTTATGATTAGGAAAGAGTTGGGAAATTTATATAGTTTTAATTTAAGAAATATCTAATCTAAAAATTTTTTTCAGTGCATAAATCAAGCCAATTGAGCTATTAGTACTGGTCAGCTACACGCATTACTGCGCTTCCACATCCAGCCTATCAACGTGGTGGTCTACCACGGCTCTATAGGAAGAACTAG
>Ga0209119_1002072_pt1 | contig 18827 bp, 17 predicted proteins | sample COG_03_FD_184747 | JGI IMG/M metagenome (GOLD analysis project Ga0209119, IMG submission 184747) | Pelagic Microbial community sample from North Sea - COGITO 998_met_03 (SPAdes) (version 2) | ecosystem: Environmental > Aquatic > Marine > Neritic zone/Coastal water | place: Helgoland, sampling... | reverse complement strand
CTTGTCTGCAGGTTCGTGGCTCGTGATAGACTAGTGCCCTAAGCGCTGGACTGATGATTGTTTAGCCAGCGAGCGTAACTGAACTAATGATCTGGAGGATTAGGGAATGAGTGAAGCAGAGGCAGTAGCAGAAGAGAATCCTTACGAGCGTTATCGTTACTTACGGCGAGAGCAGCCGGTCTTTCAAGAGGATCCAACAGGCCCCTGGACCGTGGCTCGCCATGCAGACGTGATGATCGCGCTGCGTGATCAAAACACGTTCTCATCGGATGTTTCTCTGCGGCCAGCAGAAGAGAAGTTGATTCGACCCTCTATGTTATTCAGCGATCCACCGGTCCACAACCGTTTGCGGAAGCTGGTGAGTTACGCTTTCAAGCCTGGGTTTGTCGAGAACCAACGTGATCTGATCACGGCCCGTTGTGAGGAATTGGTGACCGCCATGAGCCAACAACAGGAGGTTGATTTGGTTGATGCATTGGCTGCGCCGCTACCGGTTACTGTTATCGCCGAGATGCTTGGCGTCGCTGGCGGCGACATGCGCCAGTTTAAGGCTTGGTCGGATAAGATCTTCAGCAATATCGCCGACCTACTGTTTGCTCAGCCGAGTGCCGAAGTCGACAAGGCTCGAATCGAGATGGATGACTATTTTCTGGAGCGCATTGCTAATCTCAGGCGCCAACCAGAGGATAATCTGCTTAGCCGTCTGGTAGAGACGGAAACCGAAGTGGGTAAACTCACGGACCAGGAACTGTTGAGTTTTTGCGGGCTGCTGCTAATTGCGGGGAATGAGACTACGACGGGCTTAATTACCGCGAGTGTCAGAGTCTTTGATGAAATGCCGGAAACGTTCCTGCAGGTAAAACAACGCCCTGAGCTTATTCCGACATTTGTCGAAGAAGCGTTACGCTACTATTCACCCTTTTCTGCGACCATTCGTCGTACCACGTGTGCCACGGAACTCGGTGGCCAGCAGATTCCGCAAGGCGCGTTGGTTGTGCTGTTGATCGCGTCTGCTAACCGGGACGAAAGCGTATTTGACCGGGCCGACGAGTTTGTCATTGATCGGCAACCTAATCCTCATGTGGCATTTGGCTTTGGCATTCATAACTGTCTGGGTGCGCACTTGGCTCGACTGGAAGGCCAAATTGCTATTGCTTCAATGGTGAAGCATCTCAGTGCAATTCGGCTGGCGCCAGGGGAGGTGCCTGCGCCGGGCCAATTAGGTGGCCCCAGCCATTTGCGGGTCAGTATTGAGAAAGTCTGAGGCCGTTAATGCTGTGGGGTGTTGCAAGTTTCTAGCTCGAGTTTGTATGGTAAGTGTCGAGCCTCAATGTTGTACCCGCGGCAGATAGCATCGATGTACAACCCAAACACGAAAGCAAAAGGAAACAGATCATGAAAAAGCGCCAAACATTGACCATGCTCGCGATGCTTTGCTTGCCAATAACGGCGATTGCCGACCACCACGAAGGTGAGCGTCAGACTCGCATTGTGATACAGACAGAGGGCGAGCTGGATGCCACCAAGCTGGCAGAGCTGATGCAACAGGTACGCGGAGATACTGGCACTGACGGTGATGTGGAGGTCCACGTGCTAGTTGATGATGAGGGTAATGTGCAGGTAGACAAAGAACGGGGGATGCCACTGAGTCGTAGGCAACAGGCTTTGCATAAGATCAAAATGGCTCATGGCATTCAGGGAATGCACGGTATGCACGGTATGAATTATGGAATGAACATGCCTGCTGCCATGGCTAAGTGCATTCTGAAGAATCTCAACAAGGTGAATGCTGATGCAGCGGCGATGCTATTGCATCGAGCCTGCATGGCGCTCGAAGGTGGTGAGGATTCTCGTGACCGATAAAGGTGCGCCTTGATGACAGGCTTGATCGAACGCCGGATAACCTGCCCTTACTGCGCGGAAACTCTTCAAGTGCTACTGGACCCGTCAGAGCTAGGTCAGACCTATACAGAGGATTGTCAGGTGTGCTGTGCGCCGGTCTTGTTTGACCTGCAGGGTAGTGATGAAGACATTTTCGTCACGGTTCGCCGAGAAGATGAATAGCGCGGCTGTAATCTGCCTATGGGCATCGTTGATGGAAAGCACCTATGTATAGCACCTATGTATAGCGAGTAGGTATAGCAAGCATGGATAATCTATTCTTCTGGGCCTCGAAGCTGATTTGGCTATTTATCTCACCGGGTAGCTGGGTCCTGTTGAGCGTCATCGCCGCGTGGCTGGCCTTCGCGGTGGGGTGGCACCGACTGGGTCGGCGGCTGGTGAGTAGCGCCGCGCTGTTAGTCTTGGTCATCGGTTTTTTACCCGTCGGCGAATGGCTGATTGCGCCACTTGAAAATCGCTACACGGCGAACCCAACACTCCCTGAGCGGGTTGATGGCATTATCGTCTTGAGCGGTGCGATTGATCCTTATCGCTCCAGTCTTTGGCAGCAAACAGAACTTGGCAGTGCAGCCGAGCGTCTGCTGAGTTTTATGGATCTGGCCAAGCGTTATCCCGAGGCTCGGTTAGTCTTCTCTGGCGGTAACGGTAGTATGCTGGACCAGGCCTATAGCGCAGCGTTTGAGGCCAGAAACCTATTCTCGCGCCTGACCGATCTTGATCAACGGGTTGAGTACGAGCGTCAATCGCGGAATACCTTTGAAAACGTGACCCACAGCCAAGCCATGATTGATCCACGTCGCACTGAAAACTGGGTAGTGATTACCTCGGCCTTTCATATGCCTCGCACGATGGGCATATTTTGTGGGCAAAACTGGGCGGTGATACCCTACCCGGTTGATCATTATGCGGAGAAGGGCAACCTGTTACGGATTGATTTTGATTTCACCAATAATCTACAAATACTCAGTATCGCTGTCCGTGAGTGGGTGGGGTTACTGGCCTATCGAGTGACCGGCAAGACCCTGGGGTCTTGCCCGGCCAGTAACTGAGCCTTAGGGCGAATTTTGAAGGCGTAGGAGCAGGATAGCCGCGCGTTTTGTTTGCGTGGGTAATGTCGCCAGGTCGCCAGTTTCTGCGGCGGTATGGCCCTTGTTGCTGCCTAAACCCAGAGCATCGATCGCCATATCCACATAATCTGCAGTGAACGACACATCGGCGGCGCCGGCTCGCAAAGGGTTTACGGCGGTGACCTCGCCAAACCCGAGATCCTGGCTTACGCCGCTATAGATTTCCAGCAAACGCTTGTTGCCCGCCGTCGGCGCCATGGCTGGATAACCCTCGCTGAATTCGATCTCACCACGGGTGTGAGGGTAGCTGGCGGCGACGATCGCCTGCATCTTGGTCTTGACGCGATTGAGTTGAATCTCACTGATAGCGCGAATATCACCGGTTACCAAGGCGGTCTCGGCGATGATGTTATCCTTGCCGAAGGCGGTGCCTGTCTTGGTTTGATCATCAAAGGTGACCTTCGTGCCACCGAGAATGTTGCCGGGGTTGAAGGTCAATAAATCTTCCTGGCGAAGTTCGGCATAAAACTGAGTCAGAATTCTAGCGGCTTCATAGATCGCACCGGGGCCGATATCTTCACGAAAAATTTGTGACGAGTGAGCCGGCTTACCAGTGACTGTCAGCTTCCAGCCAATAGAGCCTCGGCGCGAGACATTCGCGGTAGCCGGGTTACCATCGCCATTTTCAAACCCGAGGGCAATATCTGCGTATTTGGCGGCGTCGATCAGCGCCTTCTTCGAGAGTGCCAGCGGCCTGCCACTGAGTTCTTCATCACCGGTCATTACGACGGTAATGTCCATCGCTTCGAGTGCACCAACGGCTTTCAGTGCGCGCAGTGCTTCTAAAATAATAATGTTGCCACCTTTCATATCGCCAATGCCGGGTCCTCGAGCGATCTGGTTATCCAATAGCTCGAACTTCTGGAACGGGCTGTCAGCCTCAAACACTGTGTCTAGGTGGCCGATCATTAAAAACTTGGGTCCAGAACCATTGCCGCGGTGCTCTGCGACGAGATGGCCGGCGCGGTTAAAGGCGCTGCCGGTTTCCCAACGGCTGTTGAATCCCAGCTGATTGAATTCGGTCATCAATAACCCGCCAACCGCTTTGACGCCCTCAAAATTCATTGTGCCGCTGTTGATGTTCACCAGCTCAGTCAACAATGCTATGGCTTGCGAGTTGTTGTTATCAACCTCGATCAGAATGCGCTGCTCCAGGTCAGATGCCGTTATATCCACAGGTGACCTATCCACAGATTCGGCTTGCAGGCCGGTCAGCGGCAGAACGCTCATGAGCAAGATGAGTCCTAGGCCTGATTTAAAATGGTTCACGGTGTGACTCCTGAAAGGACTTGAGCAGGGAATAATTCGTATTCGTTACCTTAACCCATACTTCACCCGCATTGGAGTCCCAACAGGACGCAAACCCTGTATGATCGGCACCCTCAACCAGCTTCGAGCGGCGATGGACCAGCCGGCGCTGGTGAGCAGTGGATAAATGGGCGAGGGAGATGCAATTTTGATAGAACTACTGGTCCCTTTGCTGGGATTTATTCTGATTTCAACGATCACTCCGGGACCCAATAATCTATTGTTGGCCACCTCCGGGATGCGGTTTGGCGTCAGAGCAACGATGCCCCATGTCATCGGGATACACTTTGGTATCTATACGATGACGGTGCTCTGTGGCTTGGGGATGGGGCAGCTGTTGTTAGCATTGCCGGATGCCATTATCGGCATGAAGATCTTCGGCAGTATGTATATGGTCTATCTGGCCTGGAAAATCATGGGTTTTCGACTGACAGAAACCTCGAGCGATATACAGCGTCCCATGACAACGATGGAGGCGGGTCTATTTCAGTTTGCGAATCCTAAGGCTTGGTTCATGACGACCACTGGGGTTAGTCTGGCGATACCCGTAGGTGACTCGGCCACTGTCGCCGTGATCTGTGTCTGTCTGGGCTTCGCGACGCTGGGTCTGGCGTGCAACTATGCCTGGGTTCTAACGGGCTCGCTATTGCAGGGCTGGTTGCGTCACCCACGCTACGGGCTCTGGATCAATGGGCTGCTGGCCGTGCTCACACTGCTGACGGTTATCATGTTCTGGCTGACTGAATGATTTAATCGCGAACAACTATCCTGACACAGGGGGCCTGGCTTTGGCTCCTATAGCCAGGCTGATAGGACCCTTATAAGAGACAATGTCCATGATCAATATTTCACGGTTAGCAAAAGGTTTTTTACTGGTGTTACTAGCGAATCCAGCTGTGGCGTCGCCGCCCAAGAAAGGCCCGGTGATCGTCGACTATGGGCCGGTGTTTGATGTGCCTGCGACGGCCTATAATCTTAAATCGGGCATTCGCTATCAGGTGAGCATGGATGTTGCGGCCACGGCTGCCGATCAGACTGCCGTCAATCGAAATCTGGAGTCTGCAGCACGATTTCTCAATATGCAGGCTCAAGCGGGGACGCCGACAGCAGACCTTGAGTTAGCGGTAGTCGTCCATGGTCCGGCCGCAAGAGATCTGTTGACGGATGACGCCTACTTCGAACAGTTTGGGCTGCCAAATCCAAACTCGGGACTGCTGACTGGACTGCAGACGGCGGGCGTGGCGATATATATCTGTGGTCAGACAGCGGCGTATCAGGGATTTAAGCCCGCAGATTTCCATGCAGGTGTGACGATGGCATTATCTGCCATTACTGCCCATGCACGACTTCAGGCTGAGGGGTTCACCTTGACGCCATTTTAAGGACGCCAAGGTGATGAGTCTTAGCGCTTTTGCCAGACCGTCATTTCAGCAACCGAGTGTTGAAACTTACGCTGAGTCTCGCGTATGACAAACGGTACATCCTGGCGACCTTTGAATTCAAAGTGTTCACCCAAGGCTTCTTGTAAGCCATCCAATGTGCCGAAGTTCTCGCCGTTAACCTTGTAGCCGCCCAGCCAGTGTTCGACCTCTGTGTATTCTTCGAGCCAAGTATAGGGCGAGGTGATAATCAACCAGCCTTTGTCATTAAGGCGGTTGACGATACGCTCAAGGAATAACTTCGGCTGGTAAAGACGATCGATCAGGTTGCCGGCAAAGATCAGGTCGTAGTCTTTGAATTGCGGTTTTAGATTTGTCGCGTCGCCCTGTGAAAACTCAATCTGGCTATCAAGCGTCGCTAAATCAAGATCCTCAAGGGTCTTCTCGCGGTAGGCGACCAGATTGCCCTCGGTGGGTATCGTATAGCGAACCTGACCCGCCTCTTTGAGCTGAAAGGCAGACTGGATAAACCGTGCCGAAAAATCGATTCCGTCAACGTGCTTGAAGTATCTGCCGAACTCGAAAGTTGAGCGACCTACGGCACAACCAAGATCCAGCGCGCGACCTCGTGGATGATCGCCAATGGCGGCCATGCTGGCTTCTATGCAGGCCTTTGGAAAGTTCGGGACAGAAAAATAATCATCGCCGTAATGAAACTCCAGGTATTGCGAGACTAAATTGTCTGTTTCATAAGTGTTAACTTTTTCCACGGGTAACTCCGATTGTTTTGCTTCAATGTATCTAAAGCCGGCGTGTTGGTAAAAGTGCCGACGAAATGCGTAGCGAGCGTGCTTCAGGCTTTCGTTACCTGTGGCAATCCAGGAGCCACCCTTAATCAAATTGTGCTTGCCATCAAAGGTGGGCGTTGAAAAATCATCGTAAATGGGATGGACCTTGAAGCCCGGGTAGGTGTCGATGGGCGTTTCAGTCCATTGCCAGACATTACCGATAATATCGAAGATGACATCAGTCGATTGACCATCAACCTTTGTTGTTGCAAAGCGGTTTACGGGGCAGGATGAGGCGTAGTACTCCAGGTTAATATTGCCGGGCGCGGTATGCCAGTCAACCTGGTCAGTGTCGATATAATTTCGTAGCGCGCTCCACTCTGCTTCTGTTGGCAGCCGAATGTGGGTTTGGGTGATTTCGGCTTTCCAGTTACAAAATGCTTTGGACTCGAGGTAGTTGACTTCAACGGGCCAGTTAAGTGGTAGTGGTATTTCTTCTACCAGATTTCGTTGCAGGTATTGACCATCGTTGATGCGCCAAAACCGCGGCATAGTAGCCTCACTGAAGGATAGCCAGTCTTGGCCTTCGGCGGTCCAATACTCCGGTTTTTGGTAGCCACCGGCTTCGATAAAGGCCAGGTATTCACCGTTGCTGACCAGGTGCTGACTGACCTTGAATTCATCAACCAGGACATTTTTGTTGCCGTATTCATTGTCCCAGCCGTAAGTGGTATCTGTCTCTGATTTGCCGAGGTTGACGCTTTGCTGGCTAATGTTAACCAGTGTATTTGCCGGCGCTGCGCCCACATCGTGGCAGCTTTCCCAACCGGTCACGAGTCGGACTGAGGCTAACGGCAGCATGCGGATGATCACCGATGAGGTTTCAAGGTGAATACGCTCATGCTCGATACCCATCAGAATCGTCCAGCCGGGGTCCTCCTGACGAATGGGTACTGTCAGCGGCACGGCATCGATCAATTGATTAACTCGAGCGCGTACCTGATCACGATAGTCTTGCACGGCGCTGACAGTTGGCCAATCATAATGGGCATCGTTTAAGTCATCCCAGGACATTTCGTCGACACCAATAGCAAACATGGCCTCGAATTCAGGATTAATGCGCGTCTCGATTAGCTTGGCCAACAACAGCTTGTTGATAAAAAACGTCGCAGTGTGGCCGAAATAAAATATCAGGGGGTGGCGAAGGGGTTCGGCTTGCTCGTAGTAAGACTCGTCAAGGCAGATAAGTTTGAACAGCGACTCGTACAGATCGAAGGTCTGGTTGAAGTAGGCCTTGAGCTCCTGCCGCTTAGTGGCGCTGCTACCAATATCCAGGCGCAGGGTTTTACTAATTCGTTGCTGAATATCCATTAATGAGTCTTTGGTCCTGTTGGCCATTTGGCATGCGGGGCTGTAGTTAAGGCTTTAGTACGCAAAAAACCCTAGCTAGATCAGTCTCTCGGTATTTAAAAACCACGTTATTCTGTCTGCTATTGAGCGCGCCTGCAACCTACGCCAGCAAACCATGGCTGCTGCAGGGCACAGAACTCTCAGTAGCAAGTGCTCGCCGAGAGGGTCGCCGACGGATTTCGGATAACTGTTTTAAAGAAAACTCGACCGCATTTTGATGCCCCAACGACCATCCTGCTTGATCAGTACATACAGTGAATGGTAAGCGCCAATTTCCGATCCATCGGCGCGTAAGCGCTGGAAGCGTGTGTTGACGTGTACCTTGGTGTCACTCAGCGTCGTGATCTGGCGATCTAGCCAGATACTCTTGTGCCAACCGGTGGCCGGCAAATTTTTAAACAGCGCTTCATGGTCTCGAATGGCATCCTCGGCGGTTGCCCAACTGCGCATAACCCCGCCGGCGAGCCGAAAGTGTGGAAAATGGTAGGTCGCGGCATGGGCGACGGGATCTCGGCCGCTGAAGGACGTCATAAAGTCGTCGAGTACCGCCATGACCGCCTGCTCGATGGCTGCAGTATCAGACGCGACGCTAGCGCCTGCGGCGGAACTAGCGCCTGCGGCGGAACTAGCACCTGCGGGTGCATCAACGGCTGCGGCCGGATTAACCCCGGTAGGTGCCGGCGCACTAATGACCGTAGACGACATCAACAGGATACCGAGTGATAGGACGCTGGGCAAAATATTCATTGAAGCTCCTCGAAGCATGGGTTGGGTCGTGGCTATCAGATCAGTCGAGCGCCGTTGGGTACATTTGAATCAGGGACCGCCAAGACAATGGCGCCATCTTCCCGGTGAAAGCCAGTGACCAGGCATTCTGACATCAAGGGACCGATCTGCTTGGGCGGAAAGTTGACGACCGCGATGACTTGCTTGCCCAATAGTTCATCACGGCCATAAAGGTCAGTGATTTGCGCACTGGATTTCTTCACGCCCACACCAGCACCAAAATCCACCCTGAGTATCCATGCGGGCTTGCGGGCTTCCGGGAATGCTTCTACACCGATAATGGTGCCGACTCTGAGCTGAACCTTCTGAAAATCATCCCACTCGATATGTTGCATTCTATGACCCGCTGCAGTGTGGTGCTTCCGATTCACGGTCGCAGTCCTGTGGAGTTTAGGCACAGCTGCGAGTGATATCAACAAAGCGGCCGGTAAGCTGAATAGAGGTCAGTCGCGCCGGCATTTGCTAGGATGCAGCAACGAGCGGGCTTTATAGTGGACGCCGCGGTTGGACGACAGCGCCGGTGGTGTGATTCTTGGAAAGCATCCATGCCATATTAAGCGCGCAAGCGGATCAGGCAGACTCTTGATGGCGATATCACCACGGGTCGGCGCAGAATAGGAACAGGGTTGATGGACGCACAACACATACTGGTGAGTGGCGCTGGCATTGGCGGTTTGACGGCGGCGTTGTGCCTAGCGCAGGCGGGGCATAGGGTCGAGGTGTTCGAGCAAGCAGCCATTCTGGCGGAAGTGGGTGCGGGCATCCAGTTGAGCGCCAATGGTATGCGCGTACTGCATCATCTTGGGTTGCTGCCGAGAATAGCCGCTTTGAGCTTTTTGCCCGAAGGCGTTGAGATGCGAGACTGGCGCAGCGGTCAATTGATCGCCTCGACCACCTTGGGTGCAGAAGCGCAGACGCGCTTCGGCTTCCCCTATTTCCATATCCACCGCGCCGACCTGATATCGGTGTTGCTGCAAGGGGTTCGTGAGAATGCCAATATCCAGCTTCATATAGGTTCTGCGGTGGAGGACTTCAGTCAAACCGAGTCACAGGTCAGTGTCACCGTGAGCAACCAGACTCAAGTGGCGGATCTGCTGGTGGGTGCTGATGGCATTCATTCGCAAGTACGAACAGCCTTGTTTGGTGCCGAGGCGCCGACTTTTACCGGCAATGTGGCGTGGCGTGGCTTGGTGCCGGCGAGCCTCCTGCCCCAAGATCTGGTACGGCCGGTCACGACGGCCTGGTGGGGGCCGGGTAAACATTTTGTGCATTACTTTGTGCGTCAGGGCGAGCTGGTAAATTGTGTCTGCGTGGTGGAAAAGTCTGGCTGGGATACGGAGTCCTGGACGGCCCGCGGTGACCTCCAAGAACTACAAGCAGATTTTGCTGGCTGGCATGGCACGATCCAGACGCTGATAGAACATATGGACCCGCAAGCGTGCTATAAATGGGCGCTGTTTGATCGATCGCCGATGCCGCAATGGGGTCGAGGTCGAGTCACCTTGCTGGGCGATGCCTGTCACCCCACGTTGCCTTTTATGGCGCAGGGCGCAGTCATGGCCATTGAAGATGGCGCGGTGTTGGCTCAGTGCCTGGCTGCGGAAGACTCCGTTGCGGCGGCCTTGGGGCGCTATGAAAATATTCGGCGCAAGCGTACCGCCGCTATTCAACGTGGCTCAAGACGTAATGCCCGTGTATTCCATCTCGATGGTCTTCAAGCGCGGCTCCGTAATAGCGCTGCGAAGTTCGCCAGCTCGGCGCTGACGGAGGGTATTTACAGTCACAATGTTTTTGCGGAATTTGATTCCGGGTAAGTCAGCGATTAAAACGCCAGGTTACCCCACTGCCGTCAGCGGCTGGAGTATGAAAATATGAAGCACCTTAACTCAGCAGCGAATAGAACCCATTTTAAACAGCAGGAGTGTGATCAATGAATAAAGTGGAAGGCTTACATCATCTGGCTATCAGCACCGGCGACATGAAGGCACAAATCGAGTTTTTCACTGAGAAAATCGGTATGCAACTCCAGGCCCTGTACTGGATGCATGGGGTTGAGAATACCAAACACTGTTTCTTACGCTTGAATGATGAGAGTTCTATTGCCTTTGTGCATAACCCGGACATCGAACAGATAGCCTCGCACATTGGTCAGTCTCATGCGGGGAACGCCGGCGCCAATAGCGCGCCGGGCACCATGCAGCACCTCGCTTTCAAAGTGCAGGATGACGAAGCGTTGTACCATATGCGAGACCGCCTGCGAAGCCAAGGCATACCCGTATTGGGACCGATCGAGCATGGTCTTTGCCGATCGATTTATTTTGCGGGTCTGGAGAATATGACCCTGGAGTTTGCATACTCAAAGGAACCGATCGATAACAACGTCTGGATCGATCCTGAAGTGGTTGAATTGTTGGATATCAGCGCCGCTGAATTGGCTCGATACAAACAACCCGCTGATTACAGCGACCAGGGCGGTCAAGTATCTCAACCCGCAGCTGATACGCCGGGCCCACATATGACGAATTACCCGCCAGGGGCCTATGCGCGAGTGATTAGCATTCCTGATGATGTGGTGCTCAACATGGTGGACAGTACGCCGCCGGTGAAGGTCTAGAGCGCTACGGCAGGTTCTGGCTGGTGCCGAGCCTATAGTCTTGCAGGTTTGGGGTATGGGTCATGTGCCAATAGTCTACCAGGCGCCAGGGGGAGTTTGACACAACGCGGCCGTGGCGATTCTTGTACCAGTTATTGACGCCAGGGTGGGTCCAGACCATGCGATTATGTTCCGCATCTACCCGCGCATTGTATTCATCATGTGGGTCCTGGCGGACTTCCATTCGGCGCTGACCAGACTCGATAAGTCCTATCAGACACTGGGCAATGTAGCGCGCCTGGCACTCGATGTGGAAGATCAGGCTACCGCCGTGACCAAGATTGGTATTGGGGCCATAGAAAAAAAACAGATTGGGAAAGTCGGGTGTGCTCATGCCCAAGTAGGCCCTGGCATCGTCGGTCCAGGTATCGGCAAGGGTCTTGCCCGCCGCGCCTGTCACGGTGATAGGCCAGAGGAATTGATGGGCCTGAAAGCCGGTGGCATAGATGATGACATCAGCCTCGTGTTCGATACCCAAGTCATCAACCACCCCTTTGGGCGTCACACGCGAGACGCCGGATGCTAATAAGTGCACGTTTTCCTGCTGTAGTGCCGCGCACCAGTGGTTGTCGATCAGCATGCGTTTCGCGAAGGGTGGATAGTCAGGGATGACTTTGTCCAACAATGCCTGATCACCGTTCAGAGCCTCCGTGAGGTTGCGAATGTAGACCTGTCGGTGGCGCTCGTTTTCAGCATTCAGGGAGCGTTCCGGCTGGGACCATTCGGGGTCGGTGTGGATAGAATCCCAGATGCCGTCGCCATAGGCCCAAAACAGCTTAAATCGATACCAGTTTCGGTAGAACGGTACATGGGTCAGCAACCATTGCTTACCCGGCCCGACCTGGCGGTGATAGTCCGGCAAAATTCGAATCCAATGGGCAGAGCGTTGAAAGATCGTCAGTTCGCTAACCGCTTTGGCAATCTCTGGTGCAAATTGCATGGCCGAAGCCCCCGTGCCGATGACGGCGACTCGCTTGCCTGCCAAGTCGACGCTGTGGTCCCATTGGCTCGAGTGAAAGGCTGGGCCCTGAAACTCGGCCTTGCCGGCAAACTCAGGCACCATGGGTCGGTTAACCTGGCCTACGGCACTCAAGACAATATTTGCCGTGTCCAGGGTATCATTGCCATCGATGTCGCGGCTGACGACGTGCCAGTGTTGAGTTGCTTCTTGCCAGGTCAGGCTGACCACCTCAGTGTTGAGTCGCGTGTCTTCAAGCAGGTCGTACTTTGTGGCCACGTCATTGATGTAATGGTAAAGCTCGTCTCGTTTGGAATAGAACCCTGACCATTGGGCATTGGGTTCAAAGGAGTACGAGTAGAAGTGATTGGGCGTGTCGACACCGCAGGCAGGATAGGTATTCTCATACCAGGTGCCGCCCAGGGCCGGATTCTTTTCGAGAATCACAAAGGGCAGGCCGAGGCGCTGGCATTCGATGGCAGCGCAGACACCCGACAGGCCACCACCGACGATAATGACCTTGAAGTCGTTCAATATTGCCGGTTCAGGTTGCTTTTGCCACTGGACTCTTTGTCGCGCGGAATCTGTGAAACCCATATCTTCCAAGAGCATCGGCACATATTCTTCCGCGACGTCTTCGCCCACCAGCACTGACGCCAATTGTTGCATGATCAAGGCACTTGGCAGAGTGGGCAATGCCCCTGCGTGATCCGTGATTAAGGCCAGAGCCAGATCCCGAATCTCTTGCTGCCGGGCAAGCGACATTTTGCGAGTGCCGTCGATGTCGCCTCGTGAGGGACGCTCGGGGTTTTCAAGTATCGATAAGTCACCACTCAGCTGGGCAATCGCGATGAGCAAGGTGGGAATGTTAGCCTCTTGCAGCGCAGCTTTCAGGTTTGCGGTATCAATGGCTTGCATGGTGAACTCAATAACGAACAACGGATAAGTTATATCATGCCTAATAGTCGTGCTGCACACCAGGGTGAGGCCGCTGTGACGAGCAGGACTAAAATCATCAGATTGCCTTCGGAGAGGTTAAAACGTTCATTAATTGTCTGCCAGGATTGCTGCAGGACGATACGGCCCAAGAGATATTCGAAGGCCATCGTTAAAGCAACCCAAAAACAGCCGATTAGCAGGTAGAGCTCCTCGGGTAAATGGCCAAGCCAAGGCAGTGTCAGATACGTAACGACAACGATCAGAGTCGAAAGGCTGAGTCCACTGAGGGTTAAGGCCTGGCGTGTGCCCAGCCAAGGTGTCAGCAGCTTGTCGCGGCTGACGCCATTGAGCACAGCACCGGCGGCCATCAACAGCCAGAGCAAAAATACCTTCAGCATCAAAAGTGTCACGCCTCGGGCGCGCTATATTGCCGAGGTCTGACGGTTTGAGTGCTAATTTTTCGAAAGCGAGGCTGTGAGGCTGACACCATTAGTTTTACCCTGGGGTTGATAGGTCTGAGTTCTGCCGAATAGAGTATCCGGCGGTCGGTGCTAACGTCTTGATGGGTGACAATGATCTTTGACTATTGTGGTTGACTGCGCGGCTGTGCTGCAGCGTAGCATTGGCAGATGGTCGGTTTTTGTGCTTTAGTATTCGCCAACATCATCCATTTGAGGCATACCATGGCGTCCATCAAGGCTAACGATATATTGATCGAGTACGACGCCTTCGGCGAACCTACCGGTCGCCCTTTGTTGCTCATCATGGGCCTCGGTGCCCAGATGACCCGGTGGCGTGGCGAGTTATGTGAGCTGCTGGCGGCACAAGGCCACTATGTGATTCGTTTTGATAATCGCGATGTCGGCTTGTCGCAGAAATTCGGCGCGGCGGGCATGCCTGATATGGTCAAAATATTTGCCCAAGCGACTGCTGGCGAGCCGGTCTCAGCCGCCTATTCTTTGTCAGATATGGCCAATGATGCCGCCGCCTTGCTAACGGCGCTGGACATTCAGGCGGCACATATTTGTGGTGCCTCACTGGGGGGCATGATCGCTCAGGTCATGGCTTTGGAACATGGTTCAAGGGTGAAGTCCATGACCTCGATTATGTCGACGACGGGAGACCCAAGCTTGCCGAAAGCGACACCTGAAGCGATGGCGGCACTGATGAGTCCAGCAGGAAATAGCCTTGAAGAGGTCCTCGATCGAGCGGTGAAGAATGCCGCGGTGATTGGTGGCCCCGGCTTCCCCGCGCCAGACGCTGAGATACGGGCGCTGGCACAAAGTGATTATGAGCGCAGTTTTTATCCTGAAGGTGTGGCACGCCAGATGGCAGCGGTTGCGGCAACGGGCAACCGCCGTCCCAGGCTCGAGCAATTGGTGATGCCGACCCTGGTCATTCATGGACAAAACGACCCGTTGATTCCTGTGTCTGGGGGAATGGACACTCAAGCAGCAATCCAGGATGCGGTACTCAAAGTGTTTGAGGGCATGGGCCATAATCTGCCACAGCCATTGTGGGGTGGTATCGTTGAGGCGATCTCAACCCATACATTGGCACATGATTAGGTTTGTGTGTTTTTCCCCCCGGCTAGGCGCCCCCGGCTAGGCGCCCCCACTCGGTACTGACCTGAAGATCAGTATGGATGATGACAATATATCAGGCTGATGCTGAAAATCTGTGAACAGGGTAAGCTGATACGTAAGTTTTAGTCTTGAACAGGTTGACAGTTATGAATCATTTTGACGTTGTTATCGTCGGTGCTGGTTTGTCCGGCATCGGTGCGGCATACCATCTCCAGGACCGCTGTCCGGGTAAGACCTATGCCATTCTTGAAGGGCGGGCGGAGGTCGGTGGAACCTGGGATCTGTTTCGTTATCCGGGCATTCGCTCTGACAGTGACATGTATACCCTGGGCTATAGTTTTAAACCCTGGCAAGAAGCGAAGGCGATTGCTGATGGCCCCTCAATTCTGAGTTACGTTAACGAGACCGCCGATGAGAATCACATTCGGCAGCATATTCGGTTTAACCATATGGTGAAGTCGGCAGCTTGGTCGACGGCAGACGCCTGTTGGACAGTGACTGCGGCCACTGGCGACCAGGGTGATCTGGTCCAGTTTCAATGCAATATGTTGCTCATGTGTAGTGGCTATTACAGCTATAAGTCAGCCCATACACCAGAATTTGAAGGATTAGAGGATTTTCAGGGCAAAATTGTTCACCCTCAGTTTTGGCCCAAAGACCTAGATTACAAAGGCAAAAAGGTGATTGTGATCGGCAGTGGTGCGACGGCCATGACGCTGATCCCGGCCATGGCCAAGACGACAGCGGCGATCACTATGTTACAGCGCTCACCCACCTATGTGGTCTCGAGCCCGGCGGAAGACAAGATTGCCAATACCCTGCGCAAGTATCTGCCGGCAAAGGTCGCCTATTCAGTCAGTCGCTATCAGAAGACCTTGTTGCAAGGCATCCTCTACAAGCGCACTCGAACCCAGCCAAAGAAAATTAAAGCTTGGCTGCTGAGCATGGTCAGAAAAGAATTGGGACCCGACTATGATGTGGCGAAGCATTTTACGCCCACCTACAATCCTTGGGACCAGCGCATGTGTCTGGTGCCTGATGGCGACCTGTTTGTTGCCATCCGCTCGGGTAAGGCAAAGGTGGTCACTGACCATATCGATCGATTCACGTCGACCGGTATCAAACTGCAGTCAGGCGACGAACTCGAGGCGGATATCATCGTGACTGCCACCGGGCTTAATTTAGAAGTTCTGGGGGGGACCACCTTCACTGTCGACGGTGAGACCGTAGACTTTGCTAAGACCTTTACCTACAAGGGTATGATGTATTCGGGTATCCCGAATCTTGTCCAGACCTTCGGCTATGTGAATGCGTCCTGGACCCTACGGGCTGATCTGACTTCCGAGTACGTGTGTCGACTGATCAACCAGATGGATGCGACCGGCACCCGCCAGTGCACGCCACACCTGCGTGCGGAAGATCAAAATATGCAGCAGCGTCCCTGGATAGACGATTTTTCAGCCGGCTATATGACGCGAGTCATGCATCTGTTTCCGAAGCAGGGTGATCATATTCCCTGGCAGAACACCCAAAACTATAAGCTCGACAAGAAGATGATTCGGCACGCGTCCTTGGAAGACGGCGCGCTGATTTTTGATAACGGTGAGGCTATGGCAAGCCATCAGGCAGAGCTGATGAATACACCAGACCGCGCAGCCTAAGCGACAGAGTCTGGATTGATGTTAGGTGCCGCCGCGCAGCAGTTTGCCCGGTAAGGCACCGGTGGCTATGCCGTTTTCAAAGGTGACTTGACCTCGTTTGATGGTAGCGATATAGCCGTTGGCCTTCTGAATCAGGCGTTTGCCGTCGCCCGGCAAGTCATACACCATTTCCGGAGGTTCGAGCTGCAGCTTGGCGTAGTCGATGATATTAAAGTCAGCGAGATATCCTGGCGCTATGACGCCCCGATCATTCAGACCGTAAACACTGGCGGCGTTTTGGGTCATTTTGTGGACAATAAATTCCAGTGGCAGCCTATCGGCCACGGTTCTGTCTCGAGCAACATAACTGAGCATGTAAGTAGGCACGCTGGCATCGCACAGAACCCCGCAATGGGCGCCGCCGTCTGACAGGCCAAAGACGCTGTGAGCTCGGGCAATATTATCGAAATAGGGACTCAGGTTGCCCTTGTAACCACCGAAGAAAAAGATGATCTGACGTTGTTCTGCCAGGGTGTCCATCAGAACGTCGAGTGGTTGCAGTCCTTGTGCCTCGGCAAGGCCCGCGATACTGTCCTTGATGCCGGGCTCGTAACTCAAAGCATCATCCAACGGATACATCTCGTCATAGCTGGTGGTGAATCGCTTCGCGTCTGGGTTGCGATGATGGATAGGTTGTTCAGCTTTGAGCTTCTCTCGAAATGCGGGGTCCGCCAGGTGTGCGATACGCTCATCCAGGGGTAGTTGTCTGATGGCCTTATAGCTGGGAAAAATGGCTAACGGATTGATCGTTCCTTCAAGGCTCATCAAGATCGAAGCCGGTCGTGCGCCACATTGAGGACGCAGGCTTAGGCCGGACTGACTCATCTTGTCGGCCAGTTGCCAAATTTTTTCACGCTTGCCTGGGGCGGTGAGCGTAGTGATGGTGCGGCCAGTGTCGCGCATGATCTGCTCGATCCAATTGAGCTCATCGTCGTCTTCCAGGTAGTCGCTGATGATTTCGATGGTGCCATGGCCCAGCCCTTTGAATGCGCCACCGATGGCGAGCATTTCCTTGGCTGCCGCGTGGGTGCCGGGGACCAAATTACCGGCCTTGTCGAGGTGGCCATAAAAACGCGAAGTCGAAAAACCCAGTGCGCCGGCCTGCAGTGCCTCGCGAGTCACGGTCGCCATGCGCTCAATGTCGTCATCATTGGCGTCGTCATAACAGCGGTCACCCATCACATAGCGCCGAATGGCGACATGGGGAACTTGGCCGCCCACATCCATGACGTAAGGCGTATCAATCGTATCCAGGTATTCGCCGTAAGTTTCCCAGCCCCAGGGTATGCCTTCGTTCAGCGCCGAGCCGGGGATGTCCTCAACACTTTCCATCAGTTCGATCAGCTGATTTTCGTCGCCGGCACGAACCGGGGCAAAGCCGACGCCGCAATTGCCCATGACCGTGGTGGTGACACCGTGCCAGCAGCTGGGAGTTAGCTGTTTATCCCAGCAGACCTGTCCGTCATAGTGGGTATGGATATCCACAAACCCCGGGGTGACCAAGTGGCCTTCGGCATCGATTTCCCGCCTCGCCTCGCCAAGGTTCTGACCGACTGCGGTGATCATTCCATCTTTCACGCCAATGGATGCGCTGAAGAGGGGTTGGCCGGAGCCATCGGCGATGTTTGCATTTTTGATAATGAGGTCAAACATAGGGTTACCTTTTAGGGGCCATAGTAAAAGACTACTCAAACGCCCGATGATTGTCACTGCTTTGGTCATCAGTACGACGGGACAGTTTGCATAGTACTCAGCCTGAAGCGGCACCTGTGATAGTGTTGGTAGCTGTCCTTCGAACGTGAGTCCAACGATGCCCAGCACAAATTCCAACAGCCGATCCCATATGATGAACGCCGTCGTGATTACCGCCCAAGGCCTTGAGATTGTCTCGCGTCCGATTCCCGTGCCCACGGATCAGCAGCTATTGATCAAAGTCCATCGGGCAGCGTTGAATCGGGCCGATTTAGGTATGGCCGCAGGCCATCGCCACGGTCCGGCGGGCGGTACAGGGGCCATCGCAGGGCTTGAATGGGCCGGCGAAGTGATCAGCGTTGGTGACCAGGTTGAGGGTTTTCAGCGTGGCGATCGGGTCATGTGCGCCGGTGCCGGGGGCTATGCCGAATATGCTATCGCTGACCCAGTACGAACCCATCTCATTCCCAGTAATGCGGCCTTCGGTAACGGCATGACCTATGCTGAGGCCGCCTGTTTACCCGTGGCACTGTCCACCATGCACGACGCGATTGTGACTCTGGGTCGCTTTCAACCGGGCCAGTCGGTGCTAATCCAGG
>Ga0209119_1002068_pt1 | contig 18848 bp, 18 predicted proteins | sample COG_03_FD_184747 | JGI IMG/M metagenome (GOLD analysis project Ga0209119, IMG submission 184747) | Pelagic Microbial community sample from North Sea - COGITO 998_met_03 (SPAdes) (version 2) | ecosystem: Environmental > Aquatic > Marine > Neritic zone/Coastal water | place: Helgoland, sampling... | reverse complement strand
TTCAGAAGCCATGAGCTAGAGTCTCTTATACAGCCCTTATTGCAGTAGTGAGATACGCTGCAATAGCCTTGCTGGCTTTATTTTATGGGTGCAGCGAGAAACCTAAAAAGGAGCCACTAGATGAATTTGAATTCGTATTTTCCGAGAAGCCATTTAAAGACTGGCATACCGGAAAGTTCTATTATAAAGAGCCGAAAATTGGCACTTTCTTAATCAATAGAACAGATAGTATACAAGAGGAATTTATCAAAAGTACGGGTATGATAGTAGAGTTTAATATAGACTGGACTACCGATAGTACCTATACATTAACCTTCGTAAAAATAGCTGAGAACCCAAAGAATAAGTCAATAGCTGAGGGTGCAGAAAGAATGGTAAAGCAATGCACTATCACACAATTGTATGAGCTTTCGTATGTCGAAAAATCCACTTCAAACCTTTCTGCTGACGTCATTTTTACAACAATTCACCGTAATAAGTAAACCATTACTTTAATAATATTATCTTAACTTTGAGACAACGTTTAATTGGCTTAGCAATAGCAATATTGCGAAGTAGAATTATGGTAAAAAAGATACTTATAGTAGACGACGAGCAAGACATAGTAGAGCTCTTAAAGTACAACCTGGAGAAAGAAGGCTACAAGTGCTACGTTGCCAGTGATGGACTAGAGGCTATCGAAAAAGCTAAAATCAAAAAACCTCATCTTATTTTATTAGATATTATGATGCCAAATATGGATGGCATGGAGGCGTGTAGAGCGATACGTGCAGAAGAGTCTTTACACGGAGTTTTTATAGCGTTCTTGACTGCCAGAGGTGAGGAGTATTCAGAAATCGCAGGTTTTGACGCTGGTGCAGATGATTACATTACTAAGCCCGTTAAGCCAAGAGTGCTAATTAGTAGAGTAAAAGCGATACTAAGCCGTCAAAAAGAAGAAGAAAAGAAGGAAATTATAGAAATAGGGGATATTATAATAGACCGCAGTGCATACAATGTTTTTGTGCGGGGTGTAAAACTGATGTTACCCAAAAAAGAATTCGAACTTTTGTATTTGCTAGCATCAAAACCTGACAAGGTGTATTCTAGAGAGTCTATATTGAATAAAGTATGGGGTCTAGATGTAAGTGTGGTAGATAGAACTATAGACGTTCATATCAGAAAAATACGTGAAAAAATAGGGGAGAATAGAATTAAAACTATCAAAGGAGTTGGCTATAAATTTGAAGCGTGAGTAAAAACTCTAGTCCACAGTTCATAGCTCTAATTGCAAGTCTTTTAGCAGCTTCGCTTTCCTCTATTGGGGTGGGTATATTCACCCTAGAAGTGCTGGCTACTGCGGCTAATTTTGTGCTAGTTTTTGCAGTGTGTTACTTTGTTTTTAGTTACTTGCTCAAGGAGTTTATTCACGATCGTATAAAGCTAATTTATAAAAATATTTATAAGTTTAAAACACAAGGAAGCAAGAGTTATGGAGCCTTGAATAAAAATGAGGCAGACCCTATAGGTGCAGTGAGTAAGGAAGTGGTGGAATGGATGTTAGAAAACCGTAAGGAGGTCAATGAGCTTAAAGAACAAGAAAATTTCAGAAGAGAGTTCCTAGGCAATGTATCACACGAGCTTAAGACACCCATACAAACAATACAGGGATACATTCATACACTTCTCGACGGGGCTTTAGACGACAAGAATGTGAATAGCCTTTTTCTTAATAAAGCAGCTAAAAGTACGGATAGATTGGCAGAGTTGGTGACAGACCTCACAAGTATTAGTGCTTTAGAAAATAGAGGTTTACTCAAAACAGAGTCTGTTGATTTAGTAAAACTAACCCTTGATGTTTTTGAGATGCTAGAGATTAGAGCAAAGGAAAAAGACATAAGTTTAAAGATTGCAAAGCAGAATCCTAAAGAGGTGATTGTAGAAGCTGACAAAGCTAAAATACATCAAGTCCTAGTAAACTTAATAGTAAATGCTATCAAATATGGCAAAGTAGGAGGAAGTATACGGGTTAAGTTTTTTGATATGGATAAAAATATCCTAACAGAAATAGCGGATGATGGAGAGGGTATTGCCGAGGAGCATTTACCTAGACTCTTTGAGCGATTTTACAGAACTGATGCAGGAAGAAGTAGAGATCAGGGTGGCTCAGGACTAGGTTTGGCAATAGTAAAACACATTATCGAGGCTCACAATCAAACTATTAATGTACGTAGCACTATAGGCATAGGTAGTACATTTGGTTTCACATTAAAGAAAGGTTAGACTTACTAGGGATTACGGGTCGGAGAGGTATTGCTTACATATCTTCTAGCAACAACATCAACTTTTCTACCGTCACGTGGTCCATTATGACTATTTTGTACCACGTTGGGTTGGCGTGATTATCTGGTACTAAGCCGTATAGATGGGCTACTTCGTCAGATAGTTCTGAGGCTTTTATAGTAATGATGTTTGCTCCCTTGTTACGGTAGTATTGTACACCTTTTTCCGTCAGTTTATCGCACATCCATTCTGTGCGTTTTTGCAGTACAAATACTTTTTCGTACCAGCCATACGGTCCGTGGGTCATGAGTATCATCCATACAGCAACAGCATTGGCTCCGCTTCGGCTTCCTATTAGTGTATAGTCGTCACCTTCTACGTAGCTAGCCTTAGTGTTCGTATAATGGATCAATCCTTTGTGGGCTATGAATATACCCGTACCATATGGTGCTTGTGCCATTTTGTGAGCATCTAGAGTTACAGAGCTTACGTGCTTATTGGCAAAATCTAGGTGATGCTCCTTATGTGCGAACGGATAGTAAAACCCGCCATATGCTCCATCTACATGTAGTTTAAAAGAGATGTCATCTGCAAGTAGTGCATTTACATACAAACTTACGTCATCTACCGAGCCGTACATAGTGGTCATCATATTAGCAACCACAATGAAGTGCTTTATGCCCGATGATTTGGCTTTGCTAAGAGCCTCGTCAATAGCTATGGAACTCAGAGTTCGAGTGTTAGCATCTACTTGCACTTTGTGTATGGATATGCCCAGAAGATTAGCAGCTTTGTCCATACTATAATGGCTGTCAACACTACATAGTATTCCTATTTCAGTTGTTTTGGCCTGATACTCATTTTGAAAATAGTTGCGGTACATCCAAATGGCTTGAATGTTTGCTTCTGTGCCACCACTGGCTATATATCCATCACAGCTTTGAGGAGAAGCACGGAGTATATCCGTAGCACATATTTCTATTACTTCTTGCTCTATGGACTGAGTGCCAGCAAAAAATGGCTCAGATGTGCCGAGAGTATGGCAGCCTATATGATTGGGATTTTGCACCATAGTGCTTATGAAAGGGGCGTTTTTTAGAAAACTCTCGTCTTGCGAAAATACTTTTTCATCAAGGTGAGAGGCAGGTATACCCAGTATGTTTTCTTGTCTATAGTTTACATTTTTATCTAAAGCCTCGAAAACTCGATTTTGTATTTCTTTGGAAGTAAGTTTTTTCCAGTATTTATATGTACTCATTGCAGGTAGCAATTGTACAGAGCATTGAAGCATGTTTTTATGACCGACATCAATTTACGATAAGATATGAAACTGATGGGGGTGTTAGCTAGACCACAGATCATTCGTATAAAGCAAAAATTCCCGTATCAAAAGGAGTCCAGATACATGCCTTTTGACCACAGCTTTTTAAAGCACTGTTTGCCCATGTATTACACGTGGTAAATAAGCTATAGCTTCCTTTGGCTTCATAAAAGGCATCGCTCAGCCCATATCGTACATCTGACTGTACTAGTGCGGGACTTCCATTTTGCTCCATATCAAAGCTAGAGTTGATATACTTCACAAGTTGGAGGTAATGCTTTTTGCTGATTACTATTTTTCTGCAATCTGGAGACTCTAGCATGGTGTTATAATAGGTGGTGTGCAGGGCCGTAGTGCTTAAACCAAAAGCGGCTTTTACGGCCGTAGATACTTTTAAGTCAGCCCATGTGGGTGTCTCTAGGTAAAAGCCTTTGTCGCCCCATCCCACAGCTAGATACTGAGCCGTAGTGTCTTTGTTTTTAGTGTCTTCGAATGGGATAGTTGCAGTCCAATCATGCAGATTGGTTTTACACGGCATTACTATATCGGTATGTACTCCATTGGTAAGTATATAGATAGATATGTCAGAGTTTTCTTCGCTATTATCTGGACCTACAGATAGCATGGGTATTAAAAAAGCAGCAAGCATATAGATGCCAATAAATGCTAGAAGCCAAATAAGAAGTCTTACAGATTTCTTAATAATCCATTTGAGTAGTTTCATTTTGATTTAGTTTTTTACAATAGATTATGTTTATTGTTTTGGAACTCTTTTGTCCAAAAGTACAACTTCCAATATTAACTAAACTTAAGAACTAATTAACTTTTCCCCTATTCAAACTCCTCTATCAGTACACCCATTTTGCCTATTTGTGCATCTCGCACCGCCTCCATTACTTGTGTTTGGTTATTCATCACAAACGGACCGTATTGTGCCACAGGCTCACCTATAGGCTCTCCACTTAGTAGTATGTAGCGAGTGTCTGCAGTAGCGTGTAGTTCTATAGACTCCCCGTCTAGATGGTATACCCCCATGTCTTTGGTAAGTAGCTGCCCACCTCCTGTTTTTATAGATCCTTCTAGTACATACACTAGAGCATTAAAAGAAGCAGTTATAGGAATAGAGACAGAACCACCTTTAGCTAGCTCACCACGCAGTAATAGCTGAGGACTATAGGTTGGGGCTGCTCCTTTAGTGTCTTTGAACTTGCCACTTACTACCCAGATTTTACTTTTTTCTTCTTCTACCAAAGGAGTGTCTTCTAGACTAATGGGTTGGTAATATGGAGCAGCCATTTTGTTTGCTGCAGGAGCATTTACCCAAAATTGGATAAACTCAAGTTCTCCACCTTCCTCTGCTAGTTTTTTGGGAAATCGCTCGCTGTGGGTTATTCCTCTGCCGGCAAACATCCACTGCGTGCCACCTGCACTTACGGTAGCTCGCTCACCTAGCGAATCTTGATGACTCACCGCACCTTTAAAGACGAAAGTAACTGGAGAAAACCCCCTATGCGGGTGTGGCCCCACACCTAGATCTTGTTGTCGCTGGCCTCCAGGAAGCATTTGATGCCAATGGTGTATTAGTAGAAAAGGGTCTAAGCTCTCTAGTTTAGCACTAGGTAGTGGCTGGTCTAATAAGTGGCCGCCCATGTTTACTTTATCTGCTGCTATCGTATGTTTTAGACTTCGTGATGTCATTATGTTTTGCTATATATATGTATATACATTGATTTGACGTAAATTGTTTTAGATACTGACACAATAAGGATACTAAAAGCAAAGGGTGACAGAAGAAGTAATTACTCTTCTATGTCCGAAGTGGTTCTGTATCTTCTATGCATACCTATCAGTAATTTACGGATAAGCTGGTCTTTGCACAGTCTATAGTGGGTGTGTGTAGGTTTACGAAAAAGTGCACTTAGTTCGTGTTTGCTAAATTTCATATCGCCGAGCATAAGAGTTTCTAGAATATCTTCATCTCGCCAATTCATTGCTATTTTAAATTTTCTTAAGACGATGTTATTAGTCAGAATCTTTTCTGCAACAGTTTGAATACCTTCTTTTTTACCTCTTTTGGTATTTATAAAACCATTTAGAAAAGTAGCAAGCTCCTCATGAGTAGCAGCTACAAAACCGTCGTATTCGTCACGAAGTAACCACGCTTTTACCTGCTCTCTTGTAGCTTGCATGCCGCCAGATGCAAAGAATTCCATCATCTGTATATCATTGTAATCAAAAGCGTATCGCGTGCGGCGGAGTATGTCGTTGGTAGTCATGTATTTTTATTTACGCCACAATAGTACGGTAAAGTAGTTGTTTCTAAAATGGAATACGTGTTGCTAATCTACATTGTGACCAAAATAATATAGATGATAAGAAGACGATTTTAAAGACAAATACATCCTTTTATGTTGGATAAAAAAAGTTGATACGGGTGTAGTGAAATCATAATAGTATAGTTAAGATAAATAAGATCAAAATAGCGTTCAGTGCTTTATACAGTATTTTTAAATTAATTGAATTTATTCTTAAACTTAAATTTTTCGCAGTGGCGAATAGACTTAAATTCGCACTTCATGTCTCGTGTAGCCATACATACCTTGGGCTGTAAGCTCAATTATTCGGAGAGTAGTACTATCGTTCGTCAATTGGAAAACAATGGATTCTCCCGGGTAGATTTTTCTGATGAAGCAGATATCTACATCATAAATACGTGCTCTGTTACAGATAATGCAGATAAGAAATGCCGCACTACCGTAAAGAGTGTTCTGAAGCAAAATCCGGAAGCATATGTAGTGGTAATAGGCTGCTATGCACAGCTTAAGCCTAAGGAGATTTCTGAAATACCAGGAGTAGATATGGTGCTAGGAGCTGCCGAAAAATTCAATATGATAGAGCATCTTCACTCATTGAAAAAAGAGGAAGAAGCTATCGTATTTAATAAAAATATAAAAGAGACACAGGACTTCATACCTGCATTCAGCTACGGAGATAGAACCCGTAGTTTCCTAAAAGTACAAGACGGATGCGACTATTTCTGCTCTTTTTGTACTATACCGCTGGCCAGAGGTAAGAGTAGAAATGCTACCATAGCAGAGACCGTGGCTAAAGCTAAAGAAGTAGCTGCTACCGATGTAAAAGAAGTCGTAATCACAGGAGTGAATATCGGCGATTTTGGGGCAGACCAAGAGTATGCAGAGACATTTTACGATCTTATAGTAGAGCTAGACAAAGTGGAAGTAATAGAACGCTACCGCATAAGCAGTATAGAACCCAACCTGCTGAGCAATGAGATAATAGATTTCGTAGCGGCTAGTGATAAGTTCGTGCCTCATTTTCATATCCCACTGCAAAGTGGTGATGATGAGATACTCACCAAAATGCGTAGGAAGTACCTTAGTGATTTATACGTAGAGAGAATCGGACGTATAAAGAAGCAAATGCCAAATAGCTGTATAGGTGTAGATGTGATAGTGGGTTTCCCTGGAGAGACAGAAGACCATTTTCTTACTACGTATAATTTTCTAAATGAGTTAGATATCAGTTATCTGCACGTATTCCCTTATTCCGAAAGGAATAATACTACAGCTAAGAAGATGACAGGTAAAGTGACCAAAGCAGAGAAAACTGAACGAGCTCAGAGACTTCGTATACTTAGCACTAAAAAGAAACGCTACTTCTACGAGACTCAGCTTGGGAGAGAAATGAACGTTCTCTGGGAAGAAGAAAAGCAAGGTGAAAATATGCAAGGGTTTTCGGAAAACTATGTTCGTTTTGAAGCACCGTATGATGCCAGTCGTGTGAATATAGTGGAGCGGCTAAGATTTGAAAATATAAATGAGAGCGGACTTGCTAAAGCTAGTCTGAAAGAACACCTACAGTAAAGATGAGTACTTTGTCCCTATGTTAGCACGACTAAAAAATCATAACTGGCTAGAATTGGGGCTGGTCATATTAGTCGGGATTGCTTTTTACTCACTTCATTTTCACCCATACTTTGCCTCATTCAGTTCAGATATTTTTTTCTTTAACGATCCAGACGATGCTAAAATATATTCTTGGAATACTTGGCACTTTGCTCATCAGCTTAGCAATGGAAACAATCCTTTTTACACAGATTTTATCTGCTGGCCCGAGGGCACTAGTTTGTGGATGCACGCATATACGGTCTGGTTTGGCCTGCTCAATGTTTTTATAAAAAATGTAAATTTATCTATCAACTTAGGTATTGCTATTCAGTTGGTCGTAGCTTTTATGGGGTTCTATTATCTAGCCAAACGGTTTGTGATGCGACCCTATTTTGCAGCTACAGTAGCCTACATAGCTGCATTTAATACGTACATATTGGCCAAGTGTGGCGTGCACTATAACTTGGTGATGATAGGAGTATTACCCTTTTTGCTACTTTACATATTCAAGCTTTTTCCTATAGTAGAAGAGAAACTTACTGTAGTTAAGAAACATATTTTAGGTTTTGTAGTGCTATTGGTTTTAGCATTTTTCATGGAATACTATATGGTGTTTTATACACTAGCTTTTATGTTGGTTTATCTCATGTGGTATGGCTTTATATCTGCTTGGTTTGATACTTGGAGTTGGAAGAAGACCCTGAGTATAATAGGATTATTTGGCTTAGGGCATATTGTGATGAGACTAATTCGTATTGGAGGTTTTCAGGAAAAAGGTGCAGTATGGGGAGCTGCAGATTTTCGATTGCTTTTTACTCCAGGTAGTAATGCCGCAAACCGAAAAGAAGGGATATTGGAAGGCCTTTCTAATACCTTAAATGATAACAAGATATATATTGGAATCTCATTAGTCGTGTATTTTATCGTAGCACTTGTTTTCTTTTATCAAGACAATAGAAGGGATAAGGAAAGTAGGTTTTTCTTATTCGCAAGTGTCGTATTTCTTTTAGTAACACTGCCCATTATTAAGATAGGAGGGAAAGATATATTCTATAATTTTACTTCCATCGTGCATTATATCCCTTTTGTGAATAATGTTAGAGCTCCAGATAGGTTTATACTTCTGTTTTTTGTGACAGCAAGTCTCTTTATCTGTCGCGTTATTTTCTTGCAGACTAACTATAGCAAGGGGTGGAGCAAATACACAGCGTTTGCACTCACGTTACTAGCCTGGTTTTATTTGGATCACGAGCAAGTAAATATGAAAGTAGTGGAGCAGCCACTGGCTAGTAACATTTTGGAGGAATGTAGAGGTAAGACAGTATTGATGTTGCCATTTGGTATACGCGATGGATATCAGCAGTTTGGAGATTTCGATGAAAGTCAAGTGCTCCTCCAGACCAGATATGGATTCAAAATGCCATGCGGATATTTATCTAGGCTAAGTGAGAATACTTGGGAGTATTATAAGAGTAATGAGTTGTATGCGAACTTAGTGAATATGCAGAAGGATAGTGCTGCTATAGATTTCGATTGGCATACTAATCTTCTAAAGAATAATATTGAAATACTATACGTCCCTAAAAACAGAAAGATAAATTCCAGCGAAAGAAAAATGATAGAGTCCTTAGCTGCACTGATACAAGAAGACATGAACGGCACTCTTTATACACTGTATAAGTGACGTTCAACGAGACTATTCCTACATTTAACTTTATCTTCTTCTTGATTTAAAATATTCATGGCTTTCTTCGCACTAAGACAATAATATGTATCCTACTTTATACGACGCAGTACTCGATATTTTTGGCATTGGCATTCCAGCATTCAAATTAGTTATGATGTTTGGTTTTTTCGTAGCCCTAGCCTTTTTAGCTGCTAGCTGGGTTATGACTCTTGAGGTCAAAAGATACGAAGCCGAGGGCAAAATAAAAGCTTTTGAAAAAGCTATTTCTAAACCTAATTTGGCTTGGGAGTACATCTCTAATATTTTGATAGGTTTTATCGTAGGCTATAAGTTGGTCTACTTAGGGCTTAATTTCGGAGATATAGCAGATAATCCGCAAGCATTCATTTTATCCTTAGAAGGCTCATGGCTTTGCGGTATCCTTGGGGCAGTTGGTTTTGGAGCCTTAAAATATTCTCAGCTCAAAAAAGAACCTCCTTATATAGAGGGTAGCACACATATTTTCCATCCCCATATGATGATGGGTAATCTTACTCTTATAGCCGCAATTACAGGATTTGCTGGGGCTAAGCTTTTTCATCATTTAGAGCATTTTGGCGATTTAGTAAAAGATCCAATGGTATTATTTAGAGATCCATTTAGTGGACTTACCTTTTTTGGTGGACTTATAACGGGAGCTATTGGAGTGCTTTGGTATGCTAATAAACATGGAATAAAATGGAAGCATATGCTCGACATAGGTGGTCCCTCAATGATGCTAGCCTATGGTATAGGTAGAATGGGCTGTCACTTTAGTGGAGATGGAGATTGGGGTATAAAAAATCTTGCTCCTAAACCGAACTGGCTTAGTTGGTTGCCTGATTGGGCTTGGGCATATGATTATCCTAATAATGTGCATGGTATTATACTCAAGGACCCAGTGTGGCCTACACCCGTATATGAGATAGTAATGGCCCTTACCATTTTTGCCATTTTATGGTCCATACGCAAGAAATTTGTACCAGGAGTGCTGTTCTCTATTTATTTCATATTCGCAGGGATAGAGCGTTTTTCTATAGAAAGTATACGTGTGAATCCGCCGCAATTTGGAGAAGTTGGATTTACTCAAGCTGAGTGGATTTCTATGACAATGATGCTACTAGGGGTCATTGGTATCATCGTTTTCAATAAAACGCACAAGAAAGAACTTACATAGTCTTGGCTATGGCCCACACAGCACTCTACTTACAGCATAAAAAGCTGCTTTCTCGGGCAATAGAAGCACTGGCTACTCGACAGTTTTTTTCACCGTATCCTGAACATCCTAAAGCGTATGACCCGGAGCTAGATGCTCAAGGTAAGGATGCGTTTGGTAGATTATTGAATGAAAATTTCACGCAATTAAATCAAGAAGCAGACGAGTGGATAGGAGAGGAGGTCTCCCCACTTTGGCAGTATGGTATAGGAGTTAGGTATCCTTCTATTTCTTCAGAAAAGTATATCTCCAATAGTAAAACAGCAGCTAAAGATTGGAAAAAGGCGAGCATAGAAACACGAGCAGGAGTGCTTATAGAAAGCCTAGAGCGAGTACGAGCTAGATTTTTTGAGCTAGCGTATGCTACTATGCACACTACAGGGCAAAGCTTTATGATGGCATTTCAGGCCAGTGGTCCGCACGCTACGGATAGAGCACTAGAAGCAATAGCTATGGGTGTGCAGGAGCTTACTCGTTATCCTAAGGAGCTAGCTTTTAGCAAACCATTAGGTAAATATTCTCTTGATGTACAAAAAAGTTGGAAACCAATTCCCAAAGGAGTAGGACTGGTGATAGGGTGCTCTACTTTCCCTACTTGGAATACGGTGCCGGGCTTGTATGCTAATTTGATATGTGGCAATACTGCAATAGTAAAACCGCATCCAAAGTCTATTTTAGCTATAGCTATATTCTTGACTGAGCTTCGCAAAGTATTGGTAGAACAAGGGTTTGATGCCAATGTAGTGCAGCTGGCAGCCGATACTACTGCTAATTCTATCACTAAGGAGCTAGCCGAACATCTAGACGTAAAGCTAGTGGATTATACGGGCGGTAATTTCTTTGGAGATTATGTAGAAGGCCTAGATAAGACAGTATTTACAGAAAAATCAGGAATTAACTCGGTCATCATAGATTCTGTAAACGATATGAAAGCAGTAGCTCAAAATATAGCCTTCTCAGTAAGTCTGTACAGTGGGCAAATGTGTACTGCTCCGCAAAATATTTTCATCCCTGAAGAAGTGAAAACTGCTGATGGTGTTCTATCTTTTGATGAAGTAGCTGCTCATATAGTCGAAGCAGTAATTACTCATCCTAAAATGGGAGCGGGGACACTGGGTAATGTGCAAAATGATGCTACGATTAAGCGAATAAGTCAGTTGCAAGGAAACGTTCTTTTAGCTCCGCAAAAAGTAGAAAATCCTGAAGCTGCCAATGCTCGTATCCAGAGTCCTACGATTATAGCTGTGGATGGGATTTCCGAAGAGTATAAGGAAGAGTGCTTTGGTCCATTGGTGTTTTTAGTGAAGACAAAGAATACGAAGGGTTCCGTAGAAATAGCTAGTAAGTTAGCTTCCGAAAAAGGAGCGATTACCTGTCTTGCATTCTCAACTAAAATAAAGACTCAGGAAGAAATAGAAGAGCGAATGAATGAAGTTTTTGTGCCGGTAAGTTTTAATATGACTGGTGCAGGATTCGTAAATCAGCATGCTGCCTTTTCAGACTTTCATGTCACTGGAGGAAACCCTGCGGGCAATGCTACCTTTGCAGATGCCTCTTTTATCAATAGAAGATTTGTGTGGGTAGGGAATAGAAGGATGGGCTAAAAGTCTGGGCAACCCATACGTCTTATGTACTTAGGGTGTCTACGGTTCCATCTTTTGCTTTTTCGACTTTCCTTTTTTGTTTTGTGATTTTCTTTTGCTTCAAATTTTACAGCACTATCGTCTTCGTAACATTCCATATTAGAAGAACTGTCTTTTTGTACATTGTCTGTTTGAGCGAGTATGGGTTTTACGTTAAATCCAAAAATGGCAATAAATGTAAGAAACAAATACCTGAATTTATACAAGAAGTTTTTTGGAGGAACAGTTATCTGATCACTAGTAAAAATACCACAAGCGGTTTGGTTTACATTGAGATATGACTTAATTTCACTTAAAGACATTTGGCTGAAATCTATCAAATATTTGCTACGTGCTGAGCAATGATAATCTTCGTCACCCTGCGTTACACGTGCTAGTTTCATAGGACACGGGTTGGATAGTGTAAGGCGTTCAGGATAGTTAATTTTTCCAAAGATAAGAATTTGGCTAATTAAAGCCAATGAGGAATCTTGTTTTTGCATTCATATTTACGGTCGCTTTAGCGAGATGAAATTCATCTGATTTGTCATTTAAATTTTCAAGCATGCTTTAGCCCGTCGAAATCGAAATTGTTAGTTTCACGGTGGCTTTAGCCCCGTGAAGCCCGATGAAAATGGATCTGGTTTTTGGTTTAATTTTCACGGTGGCTTTAGCCCCGTGAAAAATGTCGCGAGGATAATTGGGCTTTAGCCTAACCACCCTCTCCGTACTTATCTATAAAGTCTTTTATTTCATCCTCGTAAGTCTTTTTTGTGTGGTGTTGCTCTTGATTCCAAATGTATCTCCGAACGTTGGAGATAATAGATTCGGATACGGAAACTGCCCAATATTCTGTTTGCCAGCCAAACTTATCTTGAGTCATTTCTTTCTTATTTATCCAAAAGGAGGATTCCCCTTTTATAAGTTGAGCTACCTGGGCTATGGTCTGATTAGCCCCGAGCGATACCAAACAATGGCAATGTTGAGAGTATCCGTTCACGCAGTCTATGTGAACATCCTTCTTGAGTGAATTCTCTTTTATATGCTTCCAGACTTTAGATCGTTTATCCGCAGTATCTAGAAACGGGTGTGAGTTTTTGGTGGTAAAAACTAGGTGTACGTAGATTTTGATGAAGGGCATAGTTCTTCAAAAGTATGAAAGTTAGGCTAAAGCCAAAAAATGGAATGATACAATTGCGACGGGCTAAAGCCACGTCGAAATTGATTGTTGAAATATTTTTCACGGCGGCTTTAGCCAGTCAAAATCGAAATTGATAGTTGAATTGTTTTCACGGCAGCTTTAGCCTATCAAATTGGAATTATTAGTTTCACGGTGGCTTTAGCCCCGTGAAAGTCAAAATTATTATTTTCACAGCGGCTTTAGCCCCGTGAAAATAATTTAGTGGTACGCAAGGGCTTTAGCCCAACGTGCTGTGTTCTTAAAAATCTTCCGAATACTTAGCTATTTCTTTATCAGAATTAGTAAATACACACTTCATATAAAAGATCTGATTATCTTGTTTACTTTTGATGTATATCGTCGTGTATGGCTGTCCTTTCATTAGGCTCCACTCTTCTGGGAAATAGTCTTGAAATACATTTCTGCTTACTTCTACCGTAGCATCTAAGTTTATGTATTTGCTCGGCACTTCATTAAAAGTAGACGTGCCGTTAGCATCTGTTACCAGCACTGTTACGTCCCCGCTTTCTATTCTTTGATATTGGATTTCACTTGGAGCAAGACTAGAAGTCATTACCATAGAATCATTTTGTAGGTAGGTGATCTCTGCATTTGAGATGCCATCTACAGTAGAAATAGTGTGAGTATACGATTCTTGCGGCTTAGCACAACCTAGGATAGCTAAAGAAGCGAATAATAAGATAAGCTTTGTTGGATTCAGTTTTGACTTCATATATGCCACGAAGTTATAAAGAAATTTTTCCTATCAGTCTTTACGCCTCACTCACGCGTACTTTTTTCTTTTTTACACGTGTATTGTTGGTTTTGGCTATGGCTTTGCTCAGCTGAGTTTTGTGTACACTTACAAATGTGGAGTCCAGTTTTATTTCTATATGTCCTACTTCGTAAGGCTCTAGACCAGCTTGCTTCATAAATAAGCCAGCTATATCACCTTTAGATATTTTATCTTTCTTGCCTCCTGTGATGTACAGCGTGGTCCATTCAGATGGCTTAAGATCTTTTCCTCCGGCGAGATTGGCATCTTCTAGCTCAGGCATATAGTCAGGGAGTTGGGCTCCTTTTCTAGTAAGAACATATGCAGTTCCTTCTGCATTCATACGAGCGGTACGTCCATTACGATGGGTAAATTCTTTCTCTTTATAAGGTAGCTCGTAGTGTATGATAAACTTAATCTCTGGCACATCTATACCTCTAGCAGCTAAGTCTGTAGCTAGTAGAAGCTGGTGCGTACCATTTCGGAATTTGATAAGTGCTCGCTCTCTGTCTATCTGCTCTAGTCCGCCGTAGAAAAGGCCATGAGATATATCCTTAGAAGTTAGAAATTCACTGATACCCGCTATGGTGTCTTTGTAATTACAGAAAATGATGCCGGGTTTATTGCCAATGGCTTTCAGGCTATCTGCAAGTCCTTCTAGCAGATCCTTGCCTACTACAATCTTTTTTATTTCAAGTTTTTGTACTGCTTCATGTAGATAGTTTATTCGTCCAGGATTATTCAAACCTACGAATGCAGGAACTTTAAATTCTTGAGTGGCAGAGGTGAGTATTTTCTTTTTTATATGTGGTAAGGAGTCTAATATTTCTATCATTTCACCTTCAAAACCAATTTCTAGTGACTTATCAAACTCGTCTAGTACAAGCATCTTAATGTGCTCAGTATCAAAAAACTCTCTGCGAAGATGGTCTGCTACTCTGCCAGGCGTACCTACCAATATTGTGGGTCTGGTTTCCATATCTCTGCGATCTTGAGAGCCACTTCGGCCACCGTATACTACGTTGGTTTTATATCCTGTGCCCATATTTCTTAGTACCTGCTCTATCTGTATGGCTAGCTCACGAGTAGGAGCTATGATAATGGCTTGAAGCTCGTTTATCTCTGGGTTGAGATGAGCTATAAGAGGCATTAAGAAAGCTACTGTCTTGCCAGTGCCTGTAGGAGATAGCAGCACTGTGCCATCATTTTTGGCTATCACCGTCTGAGCCTCTAACTGCATCGGGTTTAGTTTCTCTATGCCCAGTTTGGCTAGTATTTCTGCTTCTGTTTTGATGCCTGATATCATTGGTGCAAAAGTAGGGAATAAGAACTAGTTAGCATACCAAGGTATGCTATTGTGTTGTAATGTTAAATGTAAGATTTTAGACTTGCTCAGAATCGGAAATTCCCGCATTTCGACTAAGGTAAAAAAATGAGAAAGGACTTCTCATTATCTACGGAGTCACACCCTTATTATTGCTTACATAGAAAAAAGATAACCTAAAGGGGAATGTTTGAACCATAGTAAAGTAGATGCGGAAGGCACTTTTTTATCGTTCAAACGTGCTCAATATCCGCTGTTTTAACATAGTGATAATCCTGCGATTATGGGCAGACGTATCTTTAGTATAGACGGTATACTCGTCTACGGTTAGCATCCCGATTACTGCACCTATAGATTGATTTTTGGAACTTAAATTCTTTTGAAAAAGCTGATCTAACTTGCTTCTCTTTTCTTCTGCTTTTAGCTCTGCAAATGACACCTTATTACGAGACCAGCTGCTTTGAAATAAAGCAAGAAGGATCTCGTGTTGCAGCTTCAGAATAGGCCGTAGCTTAACGTTTTGAAATTGCTCTAGATCTGAAGTATTTAAGTCTTGTTGGATGCTTTTTATCTTGGGACGTAGCTTTAGGAGTTCTTCGTTTCGGTTCATCTAGTTAATCAACCTTTCTGAGTACCATTAGTTCATTGTGGTCCTTGTCTTGCAGAGTTAGTGTTAAGTCTTGGACTACATAGTGCTCTACCATGCCTAGTGCCTTGCCAAAGGCATCTGCCAACTCCATATCACTACACGCCATCTTGGTGCCCGCTAGCATTCCAAATTTCAACGCGTTAGCGGTAAGTGTATCTATTCCACCAAAGATTTGGTTACAGCCATCATTGCCAGCTAATCGTTTTTCGGCAACGAATATTTCTAATGTAGGATGTTTTTGGGACATATCATTAGAGTACTCTTCCCCATTAAGAGAGTGGAGAGCCCATATGTCGTGCAGCTGAGTAATATTTGTATTTTGTGTTTGTTCTTTTTTCACTAGGCAGGCAGATAGACAAACTAGAGAGAATATGAAATACTTTATCATTTATAAAGCGAATATAGGAAATTATGCACCTGCTCAAATGCTTGCCATATCATTATGGTGCATTGTTTCTGCTATAGAATAGAAAATCTCATTGGCAGATGCTATATTGTCAAAATCAGTTTTCCGTACTCTTATTTAATTAGCGTTAGTTCGGTAACTAAAATCAGATACTCCTAACAAAATCCTTAAATACCTTTTTATGAAGTTCAAGGTCCATATTAGCAGAAAGTGATACACGAGCTATATAGTCTTTGTCACCTTCTTTAGTAGTACCTTGAGTAGACGTGGCAGGTATAGTCCAGTAGCATCCTTTTAGCTGTCCGTAGCTTACACAGTACTTACTTTCATTTGGTATTTGGGTAATCATCATACCTATTAGTCTATGATTTAGCTCTCTTTTGTATGCTTCTCTTTCTTCATCTGTATTCCCTTTAGTAGGTAGGTCTAATGAAAAAACAGATGGAGTAAATCCTTGATTTGCCAGTTCTTCTGAAACAAAATTAATTTTAGCTTCTGGTAAAGTCTCATTGATGAAGGTCACAAATTCACGTGTATTGGTATATGCGTCCTTAATTCTTTGATTCATTGAGGGCAGTTGTTGTGCCAGTATTTCATATTGAAGATCAGTAGCCTCATTATCGCAGAGTATTAGATGTGTTTCTATTTTACCCATCAAAGCTTCTGCTTTTTTATTAGCAACACAGTAGCCCGCAGTACATCGTCCACCACTAGGGAATTTAGATCCACTAACGTATGAAATGGTTCTAACAGTTGAGAGTATTTCGTCGTCACCTAAAAAGTGTACGTTAGGACAAAATGTTTGATCCAAAATAAAAACAGGATCGATAGCCATTTCGCCAGATGCTGTCGTACGGGCAATACTTAGTACCTCTTTTAGTTGGATAAGATCGGGAACTTCAACCCTAGGATTTGTAGGTATTTCAGCTATTATGTATGGTACGGCATCTTCCCTAGCTATTTTAGCTAAAACGGTATCGATACTTTGAACCATATCACTATCACCATCCACTGGCAGATCTACCACTTCTACATTTTCTATACAAGCAGCTACTCGTCTTGCTTGGTCATTAGTGCCACCATAACAATTTGGAGGAACAATAAATTTGATTGCCTTTCCTTTATGATTTTCTAGGGCGTCGTGTACTAGCCCCATCATAATAGCATATTGAATAGAGAGTCCACTAGAACCAACTAGTGCATTTGTAGGTGCCTCGGTAATGGATTTAACAGATTTTAAGGTGCTTGCCTTATTAGTCGCTCGACTAGTTTCCGCGGTCTCTAAAGGCGATTGCTTTACGAGTGACTGTAAGGCAGTAAGAGAATTGGCTGGTGTCATAGAGATGGTTTCTCTTCTTCTTACGTGCTGTATTTCTGAGATATAGCTTTCGTTTTTCTCTCCATTCACTACTAAAATACTTCCTAAGTGGGGATGGGTATTGATAAAAAAATCGGCCCCGATAGTGAGATCAAAAGCATTAATATCTTCTTGAGATGAAATAAAGATTGTAGAGCCCTCAAACGAAGCAATACCAATTTGCTTAATTTCTGCCTGCCGTAGGCAAGTAAATTTATAACCATAAATACTACGTATTATTTCCGCATCAAAACAGTCTGCCAAAGCGCCTGAATAGATAATTTGGGTGCTTTTATTATCTAACAAGTTTTTTCTAAGTATGGCCAAAATAGGAATAGTCTTAGATGAAAAACTGATTACATTTCTGGAGTTTAGATTAATCAAGTTAGCTATGCCCCATTCTAGAATACAAGATAATGGATGACCTAGTCGAATATAGTCGTAAGCAGTCGGTAATTCATCTAGTGCATTTGAATTAGTATTGTTGTCATTATGTAAGTTTTCAAACTGCTCTAGGAATTGAGTTTTAGCCAATTTTTCATCATAAATGTCTAGCCGATGCGTTGTTGTATTTAGCCAGCCAGTTGGCATATTTTCTAATACGTCTTTTATATAATCTAACAATTTATTGTGGTCCATAATTTTCATCTTTAGATAGGCCGGCAATATACATTAATAAGATTTTTTTATAGTTCGGTACGGCGTTTAATTGTATTTTTCCTAACGTTTAGTTTATGCGTTGCAGTATTTGCAGTTGATGTGTAATAAATAGATAAAATGCAGTTTTATTCTTGCCCCAAAATAGCCTGTTGTATAATGCTGAGTATAGAAATGTCGCACTTGTGCCTAACTAAAAATAAAATATCTTCTTTGCTTCAGCCTAAGAGCTTTGTTGCTATTGTTATGTACTTAATTTCAATATCCTAAATGTCCTAACATTAGTATCTGCAAATGTTTTAAAGTCTTTCATATATAAGTTTTAAGCATCTTTTAATAGTTGTTTAGGCAAACGTCTTGCAATCAAATACTAAATCTATGAAAATCATTTGCAGGTCATTAAATAGTATGAAGCGTTTATAAATAGATGGATTATATACAAGGCCATTATATCCTATTCTAGTTT
>Ga0209119_1002051_pt1 | contig 18973 bp, 17 predicted proteins | sample COG_03_FD_184747 | JGI IMG/M metagenome (GOLD analysis project Ga0209119, IMG submission 184747) | Pelagic Microbial community sample from North Sea - COGITO 998_met_03 (SPAdes) (version 2) | ecosystem: Environmental > Aquatic > Marine > Neritic zone/Coastal water | place: Helgoland, sampling... | reverse complement strand
ATTTACCATCAGGCCCATTCAATGATTCTAATCGGCACTTATATTTCTCAGTGAATCCTGAAGATAACCCGTGGAAGAAATTAAAAGTAATAAATATGAAAAAGCTGTTGCAGATGTGTTTATGGAAGGTTTGAGGAGATTGGGAAATGAGGGAGAATAGGTGTTCAAAACCCATAAAAAAACTTGTAAATTTCAAAATCTCATGGCTGTTTCATGGCAGCTTAAGGACTTTTAAAAACTTAATAACTAAATATCAGATAGTTAAAAATTATTTAAGACTACAGTCCGTAGTCTTTTCAAAAATAAATCACTATAACTCCTTTATAATGTGATATTTAACTTTTGTATTTTAAAAAAATAACGTATATTAAAGTAGGATAACTTGTTATAATTTAGCTCATATTTTGTTAAATTATAAACATTTATAAGTTATATTCATGTTAAATAATTAAAATAACATACGTTATATGCACGTTAATTTCTATAAAAAACCACAAATAAAGACACATAAGACACCCATAAAAGTAGAAAAATCTGTCTTATTTTTAGACTATTTAGAACATTTTATTTCCAATTCTGCCACAAAAAGAGTTCAAGGATATGGAACTGTGGGTTTGGCACACAATACCATTAGGACGTATAAATCTTTGTTTCGGATTGTAAAAGCCTATGAATTTGAGAAATCAGAGAAATTGTATTTGAACTCTATTGACAAATATACCGCTGAATCTTTTACCCGTTTTCTGAAAATTGAGCAGCAGTATAGTGATAATTACTGCGGACAACTCTTAAAATTATTGAAGATTATTTTGCGTGATGCTGAGAAAAGTGGATTAGAAGTACACCCCTATTCCAGTTATATAGAGTCATTTAAGCAGAAGAGTTCCGATCGAATTCTTCATATTTTAAATCCGAAAGAGATTAAAGCATTAAAGGAATTAAAGCAGATCTCAGAAGTATTTCAAGATAGCTATAAATGGTTATTAATAGGTTTGTGCATTGGTCAGCGGGTCTCAGATCTATTGAAATTAACCCCAAGTAATCTTAGAAAAGCACCCACTGGATTGTATATAGATATATTACAACAGAAAACAAAGAAGGCGGTGACTGTTGGGGTTGCTGACCCTTTAGTTATTAAACTATTGGAGAATGAATTCCCGAGAAGAGTCTCTCAAGTGATCTTTAATAAACAAATTAAAGCACTTTGCAAGTTGGCGGGAATAGAAGATTTGGTGAGTGGGTTTAAGAACAACCCAAATACTCGAAGGAAGGAAATTGTATCTGCGCCTAAGTATGAGTTTGTAACCTCGCATATTATGAGGCGTTCGTTTGCTTCTAATTATTATGGGAAAATTGAAACGCCCCTGCTTATGAATATCACTGGGCATTCTAAGGAAAGTACTTTTCTAACCTATATTGGAACGCATCAAAATAAAGATGCACTGGCAGATTTATTTATGCAACAAGCGGGAATTATTTGGTAATTTTATTTTTTTTATACCTAACTGAATTAGTTTTCTTTTGTACCAATTCTTATCAGTTAATAAATTAAACAACCAAACTCTATACTCTTTGTATATTATGGCCTTATAAATTATGTTTAATCTAGATTTAATAAATAGATAAATCTTAATGAATCTGGATTGTGTTTTTGCTCTTATGGGAGTTGCAAAATGACTATTAAATTCACTCAAATAAGAGGCTGTTTTTTTTGTTTTGTTATATCTCAAGCTATTTACTTTATTAAAAACCTCACAACAAGCCGCTAAAAAACAATTTAAGGGATGGCTTAGTTTATCTAATTTAATCATGGCATATTTTGCACTTGTTTTTTTAGACAATAAAAAAACATCATAGGCATTTCGTAAGGCCATTCTTTTGTAATAAAAACCATCGTCATTTATTTGATTCGCAATAATGGATAAATTTAATTTGTTTGTATAGCTTAAAACTGCAACATCATTTATAATCTGAGTATCTTTCGCTACATAGCTGTAATTAAATTCGCTGGTATATTTTTTTATACTCAAAAGATCTTTATGAATTTCTACGGCTGCAATACTACCCTTTTTTATGAGCCTTGCATAATGTCTTTTTGTCGGAAAGGAAGGCGCTTTTCTATAATACCCAAACTTTCTTAAAATAGTAATCGCTTTTGGATAGTCTTCTTTTGAAAAAATAAAATCAATATCCCCCACCATTCGCTCAGCTGTATCCTCATATAATTCTGCTAATAAATTCCCCGTTCCTTTTAAAAATATAGGTCTAATATTATTAGCTAATAATAGCCTGTTTAGTTCTTGTGCTTGTGAAATTATTTGTTTATTCCGCTCCCGATTTATATCGGTAATATGCTCCATGTAGCTAACGAGCTCTTGAGGTAAATACTGCAAGAAATCTGCATGTTTTAAATTACAATACAATGCAGGAAACACATAATGGGCTGTACTCACTTTTACAACAGCATCCCAGTCTATATCTGTTGATTTCAGCATCACCTCTATTTCTTGTCTATTTTTTTCTTCCAAAGAAATAGTCAAACATTTGGCAATAAAAAATAAGGTTTCTTTATAATTCAATTGATGATTTTTTTAATCTAAAGAAATTATTTGGTTGGATCTGGATCTTGATTGAAGTGATCTTCTCTTTTCTCTTTTAATTGTTCTAGGGTGAATTTGTCTCTTACGGACTTTGTTTTTGGGAAGATATAATTGGAAAGGGTTACAAATACTTTTACCCGTTCTGTTTTTGTAAGCTTGTCTTGGTTTATAAGAAGATCATCCAACACTTTTTCGTAGAGCATTTCCATCTTTTCTTTAATGGAAGGGCCGTCCTTTTTAGCAGGTCCTCTTTTGGATTTTTTACCGGCTTTCTTTGCTGAATTTGGATCGAATGGCATATCTTATTAATTAAAAATTTCGTTTTGGCAAATCTTTAAACCATTTTTCATAGAGTTTTGAATTAGGAAAAAAAATTACCCAAGCAGTCATGAAAATTAATTGTAAATCTAAGAAAAAAGAACAGTTTGATTGATACCACATTTCTAATTCACCTTTATAAGGCGCTATAATACGTTTGTAAAACTCATGTGGATCTTCATCTTTAACAGCTGAAATAATTGACTCCTCATCCCTAAAAATAATAGAACCTATTCCCGTAAGACCTGGTTTAACATTGTATATTTTGGATTGTACCTCTTCATTATATGCTGTGAATGTTTTAGTTACTAATGGCCTTGGACCTACCAAACTAATATCTCCTTTTAAAATATTAATAATTTGTGGAAGTTCATTAATCTTTGTTTTTCTTAAAAAAGATCCAATTCTTGTAACTCTGGGATCATTTTGAAGGGTAATACTACCAGTACCAATGTTCATAGAGTTCTTAAGCATAGTTGCAAACTTCCATATTTGGAATCTTGAATTATAAATACCATAACGTTCTTGAAAATAAAAAACTTCTCCTTCAGCAGAAAGTCTAAGAATGATAATAATTGGAATAAAAATAGGTAAGAGAATAATTAGTGAAAATAGGCTAATTATAATATCTAATAAGCGTTTAAAAAATTTATACATAATTTACATTTTTTGATCTAAATGTTTACCAGTTTCAATGTGCATAAAATCAGGAACATATTTTTTAATAATAGTTATAATATCAGACTTATCTGAATTATAATTATTAAATACATTTTCAAAATCAGATTCAACATCTTCAAAAGATATTTTAACATCTGGAGTATTTATGAATCCTAAGGAATCATATGTATTAATTTCATAATCTTCATCTTCTGTATAAAACTCTTCATATGTTTTTTCTCCTGAAGTATCCGTTTTGAAAAAATAGATTGGATATTTTGTAGGATACTTAGCAAAATCAAATTCTTTGGCTTCTTTTTCTGACTGAACTAGTTCTGGCTGAAAACCGTTCTCTTTTAGAAAATCTAAAGCTATCTCTTTAAAATATATCTGATCCTTATGAAAATCTAATTTAGGGAAGAAAATATTTCCTGTATCTCCTAAAAAGGTAGCTAACAAACATATTTGACCTGACTGTTCTGGAGTTACAAAAAAGCGTTTGATATCTGACGGGCAAGACAACGGCTGCTTTTTGTTTAACCTGAATATAAAGCCATCCAATAAACTTCCATTAGAGAAAGCAACATTGGCAAATCGAGCAGTTGATACTCTAAAATTCTGCTTCTTTGATAAAATTAGTTTTTCCATTAAGCTCTTTGAGGCTCCCATAATGTTTACTGGATTCGCTGCTTTATCTGTAGAAACACTAAAAAAATATTTTGGTGGGTTTAACTCGCACAAATTTAAAAGTTTGATGGCACCATAGACATTGTTTTTAATTAATGCCTCAACTGAAATTTTGTCTTTTTCAGAACGCACGTGTTTATGAGCCGAAAAGTTCGCTACAACTTGCCAAGTATCAGAATTGAAAATTTTATTAAAAGTATCACTTAATAAATTTACAGGATAGGTAATGTATTCAGGATTATAGTCTAATAAATTGGAGCTTCTCAAATCTCGAGTTAATTCAGTCAAACCATTCTCATTAAAATCTACAACAGTTATTTTTGAAGGTTTAAATTTTAGAATTTGTTTTATATAACTAGACCCTATAGTTCCTGCACCACCGATCACTAAAACATTCTTTGATTTAAGAGCTTTATTTAAAATATTCTCATTATTTAATATATCGGAATCGAATTGGATTTTTGGTTTGATCATTTATTTAGTATTTTATAAATCTCGTTAATATAAATGTTATTTACTTTTTTCATAGAAAAATTTTCTTTTATATTTTTTCTTGAATTTTTACCTAATGAAGATAGTGTTGAATGTTCAAAATTTAACATTTTTTCCATTGCAACTGACAATGATTCTGAACTTTTAGGCTCAACAATTAAACCATTATAATTATCAATAATAACATCTTTACAACCCGGAACATCCGTTGTTATACATGGTATTCCACAACTACCGGCCTCTATCAATACTTTAGAAAGCCCTTCCCTATATGATGGTAGTATTAAACAATCTGCTTTAATAAGTTCATCTTGAACATTATCAGTATGTCCAATAACATCAAATGAATTGTTTGTTTTGAATAGATTTAATTGAATTTCAGTAATACAAGTTTCATTAGATGCATAGCGACTTCCCACAAGAGTAACTTTAAAGTCATTTCTAACTTCAGAAAGACTAACAACTGCATCATATAACTCAAGCATACCTTTATCTTTAAGAAATCTTCCAATAAAAATAAAATTAAAAATATCAGTTTTCTTTTTTTTATTAGACTTAAACAAAGAAGTATCTACTCCTGAACCAGGAATTAATTTAACTTTTTTATAATCTATTAGATTTTCATTAATAAATAATGAGGAATCATGTGGATTTTGAAAGAAAACTGTATTCGCGAATTTTTGAGAAAATTTGTACAATATTTTGGCTAAAGATGTAGAAAAATTTTTTCTAATGAAAAGTGTTCCTAGTCCTGATATATTATTTATAACAGGAATTCCTAATAATTTTGCAGCAATTGTTCCGTATATATTGGGTTTAATAGCATTATGACAAATTAGATCTGGTTTAATTTTCTTGTATAACTTATAATATTGAAATACAAGTTTTATATCTTCAAATGGATTTTTTGAATTATTATTTAACTTTACTTCATCAAAAAAAAAGCCTTCATCTATCAACTTATCCGCATATTCATCTTTTGATGAAACAGTGTATATAATATGCCCATCTTTCTGTAAAGATTTTAAAAGCGGTGTCCTAAAGTTATAAATACTCCATGATATATTAGAAGAAAAAACTATTTTCATATTGCTAAATATTTTTATTTTACGCCATTTATGTAATTCTTAAAATAGTCGTAAATAGTATGGTTATAATAAAAAAATATGAGCTGCCAGATTTATTTATTATTAAACAATTATTCTTCATTTTTTCTATTTTATTTGGGAAAATTCTCTTATCTAATTTTCTATAAATTACATATAAAATATTATTGAAGATATTTATTAGTTTTTTTGAAATAGTTTTTTTAATGGTTTTAGAATTGTTTTTACAATCAAAACAATTTCAGCGTATGAGCTATCATTAATTTCTTCTTCATATTATTAATAATTGATAGATTTATTGTAAAATGAATATCTTTTTTTATCTAAGATTTTTTTATTAAACTCTTTAGATTTTAAAAATTTATTTTTTGAATTTAATTTCATGGTGCTAAGATCAGAAAGTTCTAGAATTGATTGAGATAATTTTTTAAAATCATTCTTCTTGTGCACGTGGTTATATTCTAATAATTCAGGAATCTCACCTGCATTTGAACCTATACAAGCACAAGCTCTACTCATAGCCTCTATTAATGCACGTGGCATGCCTTCCGTGCTACTAGGCTGAAGATATATATCTATAGAATCAAGCCAATTAAAAACTCCATTGGGATGAGAAAGTACACCAATGATATTTACTTGATTATCTAAACCTAATTCTTTCACTAGATTTGTAATATATAACGAATTTCCTCCACCTACAATTTCTAAAAAATAATTAGTATTTCCTTTTTTTTTAATTAAACTCAGTGCTTTCAAAGCAGTTTCAAATCCTTTGTATTTAGCCTCTAAAAAACCGATCATTCCAATTCTTACAAAATCATCTTTAGATTTTGAATCTATTTTCTCTATTCTTTTAGCTAGAACTTTATTATCAATAACTAACTCAACATCTGAACAGCCTATTTGTTGACTTGTGTTTGTGGGATATCTATTCTGTAGAAAACTATCTGTAACATATAAAACACTTTCCGCATTTTTTACATAATATCTAGTAATAAAATACATTGGAATGGATATTATTTTTCCAATAAAACTATGTAATCTATACGAATCTAAGGGGCATCCCACAAGCTCTATTAGATAATTTTTATGTTGCTTCTTAGCTACATATAAAGCTAATAAACCAATTAATGATGGCAATCGAATAATCATAAAATTATTTTCATAAATGAGCTTTGATAAATCTATGTAACATTTTATTAAATTTTGGAGTTTGAAGCTTGATAAATTTGGTAACGAAAAATGGTTTAAATCCTTAAGGCTTCCAACAAGAGTCAGGTTTTCTGTTGATCTTGAGTTATCTTTTCTGGTAGCTAAACTAAATTTATCACTTAACTCTAAATACCTTGATATTACTTTACTGTTTAAACTTCCCGATGAAAATAAAAACTGTTCTCGTACAGTAATTACATTATCATGAAAAAATATTATTTTCATTTATTTTTATGTTAGTTGTAGAAAAAATTCTTCGAATCTATCTTTTTGACTGTATTCTTTTTTAGACCATTTTTTAGCGTCATCAATATTATAAGCAGTTTGACCATTTTTAATTTTAAGTACTTCTTTTAAAAATGATTTTTTATCTGAAGGTTCGAACAAAACTTTATACATACCGACATGAACAGTTTCTTTAATAGTAGCTATATTACTAGCTATTATCGGAACACCTTCAATTATAGCTTCGATTAATGCATTAGGCTGTCCTTCATTAAATGAAGGAAAGACAAACACATCCATTGCTTTTAAATATGATGGTATATTTTTACATAAGCCCGGCATTATAACTTTATCTTTAATCTTGTTTTCAATTAATTCATCATTAATTGATTCAGCGATTCCTTTTCCACAAAGCAACATATATATGTCATCATGTTTAATGCACAATTCTTTGGCTATTTCAACAAGTAAACCATGATTTTTAGCAGGAGTATACCTACCTACATGACCAATTACAAAGGCATTTTTTGGGATGCCGTGTTTTTTTCTAACATCTTCATTAAAATCTTTTTCTTCAGTATTTTTTATATAGACTCCATTTCTAATTACCTTATGATATTTTTTCTTTAGTTCATTTTTTTTGTAAAAATTATTAAAAGCATCACTAGAATTTGATAGTATTTTTGTAGAGAATTTCTGAGTCAAAAGATGTAACAATTTTGTATATATACTTTTATAAAAAGTTTGAGTAAATTGGAATCGAGATTCTCTATAAAAGACAATTCTATTTTTAATATTAGCTAACCAAGCAACAAATAAGGGGATCCCCGCAAAATCACCTCTAAAGTCGCAAATTACATTTACCTTTTGCATCCTCAAAAAAACATAAAATTTATACATTGAGATTGGAGACATAGTTATAGGCAACAGAACCATTTCAGCCCCAGCATTTCTAAAATCTTTATAAAATTCTTTATTTACATCATCATTTTTGTATAGAACAACAGGCATTAAATCATTTTTTTTAAACTGCAAAAACCTAAGTAAGTACGTTTCCAGCCCCCCCGTGTTAACTCCTGTTATAATAAATAAGACTTTTCTTTTCATTTTTTATCTAAATTCGGGAATATGTTAGTTTTCGTTTGCATAAAAGAACCTTTAGTATATTTAAAAATTGAATTAAAAAAAACAAACACAAGATAAATCTGTATAATTGTTTGCAAATAATATAAAAAAGTAGCTCTTCCTAGATAAATTGATCCGGACCAAAAAAACATAATAGCTATCCAATTAATCATACTAGTATCACTACCATAAATAATTGTTAAATCAGCTTTTCTTGCCCAAATTCCAAAAATAAAAAACCCAATTACAACCCCTAAAACGCCAAAATCTAGATATAAGTCTGCAACAGGTGTAGTAGCATCCCCATATTTAGGATTTTTACCCTGAATAAGAAATGAAATGAAGTCTGCACTAGAATCATTTTCTTTTTTACTATTAACAAAATAACTATCAAGAAATCCGTTAAGAAAAGGTACAGAAGCTAAAACTTGTTTTAATTGAAACACTCCATACTTGTAATCATAGTTACTTGGGACATTTGATATCGCATGATTTAAAGATCTGACTGAAAGGGCTAACTCTAATGTAGATAATCCAGGAATATTTTCTTGAGAAAAATTACTTGAATATCTAGATTCATAGTCACTAGAAGAAACTTTAGATATAAATGAATCTGAACTAGATCTAGATCTGGACGCTCCTAAAACTGAAAATATCACAGGAAAAGCTATGGCAGAAACTATTAAAGTTAATCTAACTTTTTTATTCATCCCCCTAATAATAAACAATCCAAAATATAAAATACCAAAACTTATAATCGGTGCCCTATCACCAACAAAAGCTGAAAATAAGATATGCCATAAAACAATTGCAGTTAGTGGTTTACCAACATATAAAATGTATTCTCTAATATTATTAAAAATATTAGATTCAGAATTTAATGAATACATTTTGAGAATAAGAGCAGTTTTTATAAAAATTCTAAAAAAGTTTTGAAAATAATTTGAAATAAGCAGTTGATCTCCTGAAGCATAATTCCCGTACTTATAGGAGCCTGACGTGATAAAAAATAATATATAAAATATAATGGAACAAAATGTTAGAAAATCAATCAAAGCTCCATATCTATTGATATTGTATTTTTTAACTATTTTTGGAATCCTCTTTTTCTTATTAAAAACATGTCCTAAATAAAATGAAATAAGGCCTAGTGACGATATTGTTAAAGATAAGTTACCTTTATTTGTATCCCCCCATATATAACTTAGAAATGTTTTATTATCTATTTCAAATCCTAAAATATGAGATAGCCCTATTTGGAAATGGGTGATGAAAATACTTATTAAAAATAAGGAAGTAATAGAAACTAAAATTAGTTTCTTGTGTATATATTTTTGATACGAAAAGAAAAGAAAAGAACAAATTAATACATTTAACAATGTAATAGTCATATAATCCTTATTAAGGTTCAGAGGACTATTAAAAAAAAGCAATAGTGCAATAAACCAACTTAAAAATATTAATATTTTATAAAAACTAGACGATTTCACAATACTCTTTTTTTTCAATAATATTTAATTAACTACTTACTATATTTTTTTTTCTAAAATCTAGGATTTGTTAAAAAACTATCATAATCTGTATTATTCACATAACCTTTAGACCCTTCATAGGAAATTACTTTTCCTGGAACTCCGACTACTACAGCATTATCAGGGATGTCCTTTGTTACTACGCAATTAGCTCCAATAGCTACATTATTACCGATTTTAATAGCTCCGATGATTTTTGCTCCAGTAGCTATATAAACATTATCACCAATGATAGGAGAACCTTTTTTTTTACCACGGTTAACTTGTCCTAATGTTACACCTGGAGATATATTCAAATTCTTACCTATGACACAATTAGGATTTACTATAATTCCTCCAAAATGAGAAATAAAAAGGCCACTGCCAATTTTAACATTTTGAGATATAGAAATCCCAAACTTAAATACATATTTTCTCAATATTAATCGAAAAAAAGGAAATATTAAGAATTTTAAAATATGATGTTTTCTTGTATATGAGCATATTCTAAGCCAAAAGTTATACTTAAATGCTTTTCCAAAAAAAGCATTTTTAAATAAATGGATAGTAGATTTTTTACCTGTAGTTCTATATAAGTCAGAATATAATAGGTAGATTAATTCTTTGTATTTCATTTTTTATAAATTATTACTTTTTAAGTTTTTTTTTAGATATCTAACTGATTCCATAAATATTGAAACTTTGAAAATATAACAAAGTAAAAAATAAGATAAAGCACCAAGAGTGATCTCAATAAATAATAGTAAATACATATTATAAATATTAATTAAGGTTATTGAATGGATAAAAACCCCCATTACAACTGACAAAATAAAAACTAAGTAAATATCTTTTATTTGCTCTAAAACTCTGTAATTTAAAGACTGCCCTACGAAATATAAATTACAAATATATCCTAATAAATATACTGCGATTTGACCTATAATCATGTTTTCTATACCCGACTTATAGGTGACAATAATTGCAAAAAAAATTAATATTTTTTGGAATAATTCTAGTCTAAATAATAACTTAGAATTACCGATAGATTTCAAAACATTTAAATTAATCGTATTTAACGGGTAAATCAGACCAATAAAACAAAGAAGTTCTAGATAAGGAACCAAAGGTAGCCATTTACTCGTTAGAAGAACTATAACAAGTGGTTTAGCAGATACATACATTCCTATCATTAGTGGAAAAGTAATAAAAGCAGCACTTGAAATTGTTTTTTTTAATCCCCGTTTTAATTTATGTTTTTCATCTTGAATTCTAGAAAAAATGGGGAAAGTTACTCTACTTAAAATTCCAGAAATATTCTGGACTGGAATCTTTTGAAGTGAATTAGCTCTTGAATAAAACCCTAAGTCAGCTGGAGTAAAAAGCTTTCCAATTACTAGAAGATATATATTATTGAATAAAGTTTGTAATAGTGAAACAAAAAGTATATTAATTCCGTAATTAAACATTGACCTTAATGAATTAAAGCTAAATATAAATCTAGGTCTCCACGAGTTATATAACCAATATAAAATTACTCGGGATAACTTATTAACTGCGGTGTAACCTACTAAACTCCAAACTCCATAATCATTGTAAGCCATTAAAATGGCAATTACTCCTGAAAATGATGAAGCTATCACACTAATTTTCGCCAATCTTTTAAAATTAATTGATCGTTTCATTAATGTATAATGAAGTATACCAAAAGAATCAACTATAAATGTAAATGATAATACTCTGGTTAACAAAATTAGTGATGGCTCGTTATAGAATCTTGATATCCAAGGAGCGGTAAACCACAAAAATATAAATAAAACTAAACCACAAATAATATTAAAATAAAATACCGAGTTTTCATCTATATGATTGGTTTTTTTTTTTTGAATTAAAGCTGTTGCAAAACCACTATCTAAAAACACTTGACCTAAACTAATAAAAACAGTAAGCATCGCAATTAAACCAAATTCAGCTGGTTGAAGAATTCTTGCTAAAATAATTAAAACGACAAACTGAATACCCTGATAACCAACAGCATCAACAAATGCCCAAATAAATCCACTTAAAGCTTTAGTTTTAAGTTTATCTTTATTTGCTGAATTTTCAGGACTTTTGATCATTATCTGAACTTTCTCTAATAGTAATTAATGTTTTATTTATTAAAGTTGAAGAAACTCCTTTTGAATAAGGGAAATAAATGATTTTGACTCCAACAGATTTAAATTTCTCATCAAGATCTCTCCACTTTTCAGTATCAAACCAATCATCACCAACAAACATAACATCAAACTTTAATCTTTCCCACATCTTAAATTTATCCATATCGTTCTGAGGAACAACAGCATCAACAAATTTAATATTTCTTACTATCTCCATTCTTTCAGAATGTTTTATTACTGCTTTCTTATTTTTATAGCTTACTAGTTCATCGGAAGTAACTCCTACAATTAATTTATCACATAATCCTTTTGCATTTTTTAATAAATTTAAATGACCAACATGAAATAAATCAAATACTCCTGAAGTATATCCAATTAATGCTTTTTCGTTTCCTCTCTTGTACATAAGTTGTTTTTTTTACCACTCCCAATCTTTGAGGAAGTATTTTTTTCTAAAAATTTCAATATTAATAAACATCCATAAAACTTGTCCTGATCTTATGTCACTTTTACTTTCATCTATGAGATCATTAATTATACCTTGATTTAACCATGGAGCTTTAGGTAATATATCTCTTGCAATTTGCTCAAGGTTATGAAACCATTCACTTAAAGGAACAGGAAATCCAACTTTTTTTCTTTCGATTATTTCGTTTGGCAAGTAATTATATGAGATTTTCCTCAATAAATATTTTGGAATATCTAAGTTTTCACTGTAAATATTAGAACTTAAATTTCTAGCCTCCTGTTTTGCAATTTTAGAATTCCACTTTAGTTTAAGGTTATACGGTATTTTATTGTAAACAAATTCAATTAAATTATGGTCTAAAAAAGGGACTCTTGCCTCAACAGAAGCTTGCATTGTTGTCATATCAACCCTATTTAGTAGACCTTTTACGTGATATTTATGAAAAAATCTGAAAACATTTTCCTCATTACTTTTATTGGAAAAATCTTTCACTATCTTTTTATCAAAATATTTTCTGTATTTTTTAGGAGAACTAATGAATTTATCTCGTATTTCTCTTGATACATATTCATAATCAATAATGAAATATTCATAAAAAGATTGATTACTATTCTGATTATCATAATCAAATGGTTTTCGGAATATCCTACCATACCCCCCCATTAATTCATCGGCACCTTCTCCTGAAAGCACAACTGTCACTTTTTCCTTTAATTTTGTTGACATTACGGCCAAAGGAATCTCATTTGGAACAGCCAACGGAGCATCCTTATAACCAATAAGTCTTTCTTGGTTATCTAAATAATCTTTTTTCTCCATTAGAATTTCTTGATGTGATGTATTATACTTTTCTGCTATTATTTTTGAATATTTAAACTCATTAATTTCTGGAAAACCTATTGTAAAAGTATTTAGAGGTTCTTTTTTATTTTTTGAAACTATAGCAGTAATTAAACTGGAATCTACTCCTCCACTTAAATAAGTACCAACAGGAACATCTGATATTAGTCTATATTTAATAGACTTTATTAGTTCTTGTTCAAATAAACTCGCTAAGTTCTCCTCATCATAATTTTTATCAATGTTAAATTTATCAGGAAAATCCCAATACCTGTGTTCTTTAGACTCTAAAGATTCATTTATTTCAATGTAACATCCAGAATTTAATTGATATATGTTCTCAAAAAAAGTAAAAGGTTCTCTTACATATCTATTTCCTAGATATTCATCAACTGCGGATGCATTAAATTTAGCTTTAACTAATCCACTTGATAATATTCCTTTTATTTCTGAAGAAAACACTAATTTTTCTCCATCATTAAAATAGAAAAGTGGCTTAATTCCTAACCTATCTCTAATTAAATAGAGATGCTTTGTTTTTGTATTGTAAAGAGCTATAGCAAACATTCCATTCGCTTTATTAAGGAACCACTTAACACCCTTCTCTTCAACTGCAGCTAAAATGACCTCAGTATCAGAGTTGGTTTTAAAAACATATTTTAATTCAGATTTTATCTCATTAAAATTATAGATTTCTCCGTTGAAAACTAAATTCCAAATTTTAGATTTTGAAATCATAGGCTGATTTGCACTCACACTAGTATCAATAATAGACAATCTCCTGTGACCTAACGCTATGTTTTCATCAATAATGAAACCTCCTGCATCTGGTCCCCTATGAATTATTGAATTATTCATAGCATGGATTCTATTTTGCAATTCTGATACTTTCTTAACTGAAAAAATACCTGTTATTCCACACATTATTTAAATATTTTTTTACTTACTCTAGTTAATTCATTTATAAAATATGTTGGCTCATTTATTCCTAACTTTATTTTATTTACAATTTTTCTTAAATCAGCTTTTAACTTTAGTATTTTAGGTGTATTAAATAGTTTATATTTCAAAATATTAATTTTCCCATTCCATTCAACTCTTAAAACTTTGTGCCCTTTGATGTTTCTAAAGTTTTGATAGATGTCTCTAAAGTTATTTGAGATTGGATCGTCTACTACTTCAATAACTAATTCTTTTTTCTTAATGTTTTTTAAATCAAGTATTTTTTCACTAGAGACAATAGTAATGTTTTCAAAAATACTGTCTTTTTGATTTATTTCATTAATATCTATTATAAGCGTAATTTCAATATCTGGAAATGTCGTTTTTAAACTTTCAATAACAGATTGATATAAATAAGATTGATTAAAAGCAATTACATAACAATTATTAAATTTTGTGTTTTTTAAGTTATTAAAACTAATATTTAATTTATTGGTTGTGTTTAGTTTTTGTATTCGTAATATTTTTTGGTTTTCCTCTTTGAAATATCCTCTAAAAAAATTAACTATCTTCTCATTTTCACTTTTTGATGCAATATTATTAACTTCTTTTGGATCTATTGAAGTATCATATAATTCTTCACTTGAACCATCATGTTTGGCTATGTAATGAAAGTTATTTTTTTGGAGTGAAGTAATTCTATCTTTTTGTAAAGAAAATCTTGCATCGGATCTAATAACTCTATTGTCAAAAAACTCTAATACCTCATCACTTAAGGGATCTTTATCTAAAAGAGGAATTAAACTTTTACCAAATAATGGTAATTTTTTCTCAAATGGTAGTTTGATATCTAATAAATCCATAAGAGTTGGTATAATATCCTCAGTACTTACTAGGTTATTAACTTTTCCAGGTTTAACTCCAGGATAATAAAGTAAAAAAGGCACATTGATATTATCATTTGTCAATAATATATCATGCGGTATTCCTGCTTTAAGTAAATCCCAACCATCAGAAACTAAACCTCTTTCCCTATCTGGATAACCATGATCCGCTGTGACAATAATTACACTATCATCAAAGAGTTCTCTGTTCTTAATATCTTGAATTAATCCTTTTATTTCATTTGACATATTTGGATCTAATCTCGTATTATACCAAAGAAAATGAAAACTTGGATCCTGCGGCTCTGAATCTAATAAATTGTTAAATATTTTAGTAACATCTTTATTTGGCCACCTCATCATAGTTGGTCTAACGTTTTTAGTTAAAAATTTATCATCAACTAAATCAACAAAATCATTTAACATTGATCTACAATCATATGCATTCATGATTGCATGATTTTTATAACCATATTCTTTTAAAATATCGTTAATACACCAATAACTTTCGTTATCAAATTTAAATTGAGAATAATTTCCAGCTAAGTAATAGGAAGGAATACTTGTAAAGAAGTTCGCAGCACTCATTATTGAACTTGGAGCAGAAACCATCATATTGTCAAAAGAAGCAAATTCAGATTCTAATTCATACATAATATCTAACTTATCTCGATCATCGGTTCCACTTTGATAATTTCTTACACAATCGACTACAATCCAAATTATATTTTTTTTCTTCATTTCTTAATCAGAATATTTAATATGTTAACTAAAAATATTTTTTTTATAAGCTTCCGTCTACAAGTTTTTCTTCTAAAAAGTTTTTAACATCATAAATTATAGCATTCTCGTTTTTTAATGATAAAAAATCAAGTTCTTTAAATTTATTATGAGAAACAGTTAAAACAACGGCATCAAACTTTTCATTGGGTATGGATTTTAAAGATTCTAATCCATATTCGTGCATTACTTCATCTTCATCAGCCCAAGGATCATGAATTGTTATATTAGTTCCATAATCTTTTAAAGCATTTATAAGACCTACTACTTTTGTATTTCTTACATCTGGACAGTTTTCTTTAAATGTAATTCCTAAAACAAGTACCTTAGAACCATTTACAGGTATGTTTTTCTTAATCATACATTTTACAATTTCAGAAGCTACATAATCTCCCATTCCATCATTTAAACGTCGACCAGCTAAAATAATTTCAGGGTGGTAACCATTCTCCTGAGCTTTCTGCGCTAAATAATATGGATCAACTCCAATACAATGACCCCCAACTAAACCTGGTTTAAAAGGAAGAAAATTCCATTTTGTTCCAGCTGCCTCCAATACATCATAAGTATTAATATCAAGTAGATTAAAAATTTTCGCTAATTCATTTACAAAAGCAATATTAATATCTCGTTGAGAGTTTTCAATTACTTTAGATGCTTCAGCGACCTTTATTGTCGGGGCTAAATGTGTACCTGCTGTGATAACTGATTTGTATAAACTATCTACTTTCAAACCTATCTCTTGCGTTGAACCAGACGTAACTTTTAATATTTTCTCAACTGTATGCTCTTTATCTCCTGGATTAATTCTCTCTGGCGAATAACCTGCATAGAAATCTTTATTAAATATAAGTCCAGAAACTTTTTCTAATACAGGAACACAATCTTCTTCTGTAGCTCCTGGATATACCGTAGATTCATAAATTACGATATCTCCTTTTTTTAATACGGCACCAACAGTTTCACTTGCTTTTATAAGCGGAGTTAAAATGGGTCTATTATTTTTATCAACAGGTGTTGGAACTGTAATAATATAGTAATTACAATCTTTAATTTTATCCAACTGATTGGTGCAAAACAGTCCATTAGAAACAGAGTTTTCATCAATCAATACAGATTGTAAGGTTTCTTTATCAACTTCTAATGTGGAATCAATACCAGACATTAATTCAGATATTCTATCTGCATTAATATCAAAACCAACAACTGAATATTTGGTAGCAAAGAGTCTCGCCAATGGCAAACCAACATATCCCAGTCCTATTATTGCTATTTTATCTTTTTTCATGTTTTTTATAAATTTTTCCAATACCATTTAACAGCTTCTTTGAGTCCTTGCTGCAGTGTAAACTGTGGATTATAATTTAAGTTTTTTTTTGCTTTATCAACACTTGCGTGAGAATGAGGAATGTCACCTGCTCTGTTTGGGCCGTAAATAACGGCTACGTTTAAAATTTTTGAATCAAACTCAGATAAATATTCTTTTAAATATCCCATCAAATCATTCAATGTATTACGATCTCCGTAGGCTACATTATAGATAGTATTAATGGATTTTTCGTTTGTTGTGACTAGGCTTAATAAATTTGCTTGTATCACATTATCAATGTATGTAAAGTCTCTTGAGTAGTTTCCATCTCCATTAATTACAGGAGATTCTCCATTCATGAGTTGACTTACGAATTTTGGAATTACTGCAGCATAAGCTCCATTTGGATCTTGCTTTCTACCGAATACATTAAAGTATCTCAGCCCGATCGTTTCAAGACCATAAGTCTTTGAAAAAATATCAGCGTACAGTTCGTTTATATATTTTGTAATGGCATAGGGCGATAATGGTTTCCCGATGATATCCTCAACTTTTGGCATTGACTGCGAGTCCCCATAAGTTGATGAACTTGCTGCAAATACAAATCTTTTCACTCCATTGTCTCTAGCAGCTACTAGCATATTTAAAAAACCACTCACATTCACATCATTGGATGTAATTGGATCTTTAATAGATCTTGGAACCGAACCTAAAGCGGCTTGATGTAAAACATAATCTACATCTTTGGTTGCTTTTAAACAATCCTCTAGTTTTCTAATATCTCCTTCAATTAGGGTGAAATTAGAATCCTTTAAAAGCTGTTCTAAATTTTCTCTTTTACCAGTAGCAAAATTGTCAAGACAAACTACTTTATTTCCTTTTTCAAGTAGAGCCTCGCATAAATTTGATCCAATAAAACCAGCACCTCCAGTTACTAAAATTGTTTTATTACTTAATTCAATATTCATATTAACTTCTATTTTTCTCGACTACCACCGGTAGTCTGTTTAGTTCTTTTTTATTTTTAATAACTTTTAAAAAACCTATTTATGTTGCTCTCAGATACGGCTTCGCCGTCACTACTCACAGTAATGGAAAATCATAACCAAAAAAAAATCAACTGATTACTTCAGTTGAAATGAGACCACAGCGCCCAATTTTTTTAATTGCGCAATACAATTCTTTCCTTTTACAGAGAGCAATAAAGCCTCTTGATCCAGCAAAGGTACTTGGATGGTATCTCCCACGACTAATTTATTTTCTTGAACTGAAAACGAATTTGCTACATGAGCTATCATCGCCAATACCTCTTCGTTTGAAACCTCGGCACGTTTTCCATACTCAAACAAATACCGTACCACACCAGGTATTTCAAAAACTTTATTCACTTCTTTTTCGTCTAACTGCACGAGCACCATCGAGGGCAATAAAGGCACCGTAACTTTTTTCTTACGATCAGACCACTCACGCAGCTCAATTCGAGAAGGAGTATATGCTTCTATCCCAATGGATAAAAGACGATCCAATACCTTTAGTTCATTTCTAGGCTTCGTAAAAATAATAAACCAGTTTTTAGACATAATAGTTGTTATTTACGACAACAAATGTATTGAAATTGATCAAAATAAAAGAACATAGATTGATAAATTTGATC
>Ga0209119_1002048_pt1 | contig 18998 bp, 2 predicted proteins | sample COG_03_FD_184747 | JGI IMG/M metagenome (GOLD analysis project Ga0209119, IMG submission 184747) | Pelagic Microbial community sample from North Sea - COGITO 998_met_03 (SPAdes) (version 2) | ecosystem: Environmental > Aquatic > Marine > Neritic zone/Coastal water | place: Helgoland, sampling... | reverse complement strand
TACAAATCCATGTTACTGATATTTGAAATAGGGTCTTCTGAAACTGTTGCAGCTTTTTCAGCCTCACCGTCAATATACACAATCAATGAATCTCCAGGTGAGTATGCTACAGAACTTATTGAGTATGCCCCAGTGCCACCATTACAGCTTGTAGTATATGACGTAAGACCTGCAATCCTTAGATGAACATTTGCTGTCACACCATCACAAGCAGTAGAAGCAGTAGAACCCTCATCACTGTATACATTTCCAGAGACAGTAATGGAAGCTGCGGAATCATCCCAAACGATATATCCAGGGTCACCATCTGGATCTACGTCAAATGTTTCTCCAGCAATATCACCTGCATGATTAGTGAACCTCCAAGAACTTACCGATGCACCTGTTGCAGTAACGTTCACTGCGGTTGTTACGCCAGAAGAAGTTGCGAAGGTATTATCAGTAAAGGTTAACGCAGGATTAGCAGTGATTGCTGATCCCGCAACAGTGATTGCTGAATCGCTATCAGAACCAACAATGAAAGTTCCGTATGAAAGTTCAGTCACATCTGGTGATCCAGAAAATGTAAGGCCATCGCTATCCATGTCAGCCAGATTGTAATACAGCATAGTGGTTGAACCGGTATTACCAATATCCATACTGAACACACCACTTCCTTGATTTTGAACAGTTGTAGAAGCAGTTGCTACCCCAAGAACTGAGAGTGCTCCTCCAGCTTGATACAGTATTGATCCACCACCTTCCACATATACATCAACCAATCGCTCACTTCCTCCTGTCAAATCAGAACCATCAAAGTCAGTAACATAACTCCAGTAATCAGAACCAACATTCTTTTCGTAATCACCATATATATATAAATCACCATCGACATTCCCATGGTCCATTGAGTAAAGGGAACCTCCAGAAAGAGCTGTTACCGTTGTCGCATCAGAATTCCACATACGAACATCTGTATTCGCTCCAACAAGAACAGTCTGATACGTATCAGTTGTTGTAGCTGGATTTACTAAGTAATTCCCTCCTCCATAGAGCGAAAGTGTCGTCCCTGTCCATGTGGTAGCAGCTCCTCCAATATTGTTCGTAAATGTTCCACCTACTGCAAGGTTTTGTCCACTTGTAAGTGTAAAGGCACTCGCGCTTGAAAGTGTAAATACTTCTGTTGCTGTTGCATGTTCTGAAATAGTATATGCTCCCGTACCAAGCATGGTAAGAGAAGCAAAGTCTGAAGATCCTGCTGCGATTGTGTGCACACCCAAACCATCAAGAATCACTGACCCACCTGAGGCAGTGTACGTGCCGTCATTATCCCATGAACCAGCTACGGTAAACGCAGCACTGTCGCTACCAATCAGTGTTCCATTACTTTGTATTTTTACATCTCCGTCAACATTAAGTACCGTGTCATTTGTATCGAAGTCAGCAATCGTTGTTGCTTCCCCACCTACATATAAATCATTTGCTATTGAAATACCAATTCCAGTAGCAGTGTATGTTGGCGTACCTGCAGCAGCATTAAGGTCTAGGTTATAGTAATTTGTTGCAAGTATATCTGTTGCCGCTACACCGCTATACCGAACGGTCCCAGTACTTTCGATAAAGGTACCGTCTTCTACAAAGACTGATCCTGATCCTGACAACTCAAGTCCAGCAGACCCCATATCGAAGAAGTGACCAGTTTCAATTGTAAACAGTCTTGAGACAGTTGTAGTAGCTGAAGTTGCAAGTGTGGTCGTACCAACAACACCCCCATTTCCAAGTGTTAAATCATAGAATGTCCAATCTTGTGTTCCTCCAAGTGTATTTGTTGTTTCAATGGTTGTAGTCCCTCCACCGAACGAAACTAGACCATTCCCATAGAATGAGCCATTACTCAACGTAACATCACTCGTACCGGTAACAGTCCCACTTACTACATGAATATCAGCAGTTGCTGATATATCACCATTGATATTCCAAGCACCGCTCGTCCCATTAAAGGTTAGCTGATTGAAAGCTATCACCTCTCCTGCGCTGGCAGTAACTGCTTTACCAGAAGTTGTAGCGTTCATAAGTACCGATGTAGAGGCAGGCACAAATGTTGCACCAGTACCTTGAGTGAAGGTTCCTCCGATGGTGTATGTAGTGGTACCAACCCCAGTAAATGTAGCTCCCTGTGCGAGATAAAGAGAACCATCATACACATTTCCTGAACTGTCGGCTGATAGAGTCACTGAACCTCCTGGAGTGAACGTAGAAGTTGCCCATACGTAAAGTTCATTTTGTGCAAAGGTTGTTAACACATCTGAAGTACCAGTAGCTGCAGTGAACTGCACATCAACATCATCACTACTGTCGTAGGCAGCCATGTCAGCAATAGTAACTGGACTAACATCTTCATGCCTTACAATAACTCTGTTTGCATAAATATCCATATTAGTAACCGCAGCAGTCACTGTCTTAGTTACGACAGTTCCTCTTTCTCCACCCGATGCGCCATTAAGGAACACTGTAATAGTTGGATCACCAACAATAGCTACTGCTGGGAACGTAAATGCACCAGCACCACCAGTACATGCTTGGTCATACGTTGCCCCACCTTCTACTACCAGACGTACAGGAGTTCCAGCGCTACAGGTACCTGCAGTAAGTGGTGTTACACCAGCGTCAGCATACACAACCCCTGAAATAGCTACCGTCAGAGACGAATCGTCCCACCGAACAGACCCAGGATCACCAGTGTCATTATCGAGAGCTTCTCCATCAAGATTTCCTAAAGATTCCCGGAACCACCAGTATGATGCTGGCGTTCCATCAGTTTGAGAAATGTTGAATGCACTTATAGCGGTCGTTGTTGCAAATGTAACGCGATAAATCTGTTTACCTACATTGGCGTCGATGGTAGTAGAAGAGAGGGTTATTGCTGAACCTCCTGGGGCAGCCACTGTAAAGAGACCGTCATCTAGTGAAGTTACAGATACCGCATTAGTTAATGAAACTCCAGTTGACCCTAAATCAATCATTTCGTAATACTGAGCTGTCGTTGTCCCTGCTGAAATATTAATTGCGTACGTTCCTGAACCTTGATTTGCGACAGTGGTTGATGTTGCAGAACTTCCAAGAACCTCAAAGGTTGCATCGGTAATGTTTGCTGTAGCACCAGACGCAAATTGCACGGCAGCCAAACGCTCACTACCACCGGACAAGTCTGTACCATCGAAGTCAGTAGAATAACTCCAATATTCAGAACCACTGGTTCGAGTATAGTCTCCATATATATAGAGTGCTCCATCTATGGTTGCATGATCCTGCGAATACAATGACCCTCCTGAGGCAACGTTTACAGTGACCGCATCTGAGTTCCATACAGAAACATCAGCAGTTGCTGAAAGTCGCAACGTTTCGTATACATCACCCAAATCACCTTTAGTATTAATGGCATATGCCCCATTCTCAAGTGAAAGTGTTGAACCTGTCCACGTTGTCGAAGCACCACCCAGTGTGTTCGTAAATACACCACCAACTGAGAGTGTTGTGCCTGGATCCACCGTGATAGTCCCTGCCGTTAATGTAGTGCTATCAGTTGTTGTTGCATCTGAAATCACGTTCCATCCTCCTGTAGCACTGTTAAATGTAACTGCATATAAATCTGAATTACCAAAGTCCACGGTCTCACCCACATCAGTTGAGTTAAATAAAACTGAACCAGTCCCCGCAGTGATCGTATCTGCATTAGTAAGTGAACCACCAAGTGAAAGAACCCCTGATGGGAACACCACGGTTCCACTTGTAACAAGCAGATCACCCAAAACAGATGCATTGGTATCAACGAATGTATATGTTCCTGAGCCGACAGTCTCTAAATTAAAGAGCGAAGAACCATTAAGTGCAATTGTTTCCGATGCTACAGATTCCATTTGGACAGTACCACCATTCGGTGTGATTGCACCTGCTGTATTAAGAAGTGACCCACCCACTGCCAATATCCCAGATGGAAGAATGACTGTTCCTCCAGTAATGGAAATATTGTTTGAGGTTGTTGCATTTGTGTCAAGGAACGTCCAATTCCCCACCCCAGAGAACAATACGTCATAGAATGCGTTGTTAAATATTGTTCCATTCGTAGTAATTGTTTCTGTGCCAGCACCAGTAAACTCAATAATGCTGTTATTGTGCACAAATGTACCACCGGAATTAGTAAACGAACCATCAATTGTAGTGGTTGCAGTCGGCATAGTAACGGTACCGGTAGCTACGGTGAGATCATTATCTACATTCAAAATACTGTCAGTAAACGACCAGTCACCCCCAACCCCATCAAAAGTAATGTCATAGAATGATTCAGAACCATTTGTAATAACATTTCCTGATGCAGTTGAAATGAAGTTGACTTCACCGTTTTGCGCTTGGAGAGTACCATTATTTATCCAATCATCAACCACAGATAACGACAGTGCCCCAGTTGATAAATCGAGTGTATTTCCAGAAGCCACAGTTATCGACTGTGCGGTTACATCACTTCCAAGCAAAAGAATATGCGAAGTACCATCAACCACGACGTTACCAATATTTTGTTGAGTTCCATTTGAGTCAGTCCAGGTAGACACGTCCGCCCCATCAAATGTAGTTGTTCCTATTCCTGACCAATATCCTGCAGCGCCAGTTGTGAGTTCATCAGCGATTGTAATTGCTTCAGTAAACCGTTGAATTGTTCCATACGCCACAGTCAAATCACCGTCAATATTGAGAGAGCTTGATGCGTTCCAAGTAGCTGTTCCAGATGTCTCACCTAGTGTGAGATTATTGAATGCATTACTGCTTGCACCTGTTGAATCAATTGATTCTGTAGTACTAGTAGCAGTCATGACAACAGTAGAAGCTCCCATAGATGTGGTTGCATTATTGTCCCATGAGCCATTTACACGGATGGTGTTATCGGTGAGTATTAGTGTCCCATCAATTTGCATATCATGTGTCAGAAGAGTATCCCCTGAAGCAGGTGCATAAGTATTATTTGGAAGCACGACGAAGCCAGCTGCTTCGCAGCCTGAAGCGGCACACACATCAAGATCGTTTAATCCATCAACATCAAAGAAGATATTGGCCACATTACTCGTGAAGTCATATTCCTCAATCTCAGTATTAGTAACTGTAGCATTATCGTCTGAACCTATAGTAAGATGATTTTTCCGAAGGACCATGCCTGAAATATCAGGAGTCCCATCGTACACTGTCACACCAACTGCCTTATCCGTCGAAACTGCAGTATCTACATACACAGTTACTGTGTCCCCTGCAAAGAAGGTGACATTTTCAAGAGTCCAATAGCCCGTTGGAGAAATTGTCGCTGTAATCCCCTGATCAACTCCTTCAACAGCTACTCGCACAGTCCCTGCAGTCGTTGAAGAGGTCCCATCATACTCGAATGCAGTACCTGAAACCGTAAATCCTCGAGACCATTCAACAGTCCAGTCTAACAGTGTGGGACAGGTAGCTCCATCGCAGGTAACATTACCAATCAGGCGTAATTCGTTATACGTTGTCGTATTTAGACTCTGCAAATCTACTGGCGATGAAGAAAATCCAGCAGCATTTCCACTAAGTACTACGTCAGAAATAAGTTCCCATTCATCAATTTCGTTCAAGTATTCAACCTGGTATGTAATAGAACTTGCTCCTGGTTCTGAATCCACCCACCTCAACTCTCCCCATGCAGGACCATTACCATCATCAAAATCAAACGAGCTGGAAGTTATTACACCTTCAGTAGCAGTTTCGCTAGTGACCACTGCTTCCACATAATCAACTACTACGCCATCAGAATCATCCTCATTGTAGAAGATGAGGTGGATATCATTATTACCATCGAAGTACTCTTCAATGTTAGTGGTAATAGTACCTGTGTAATTGTAATCAGAGTTCTGCTGTGACGCCTCAAGTAACTGCCAGTACGGTGTTGTTGTTCCTGGTCGCCAGATACCAAACCATGCTTTATCAGTACCTGCTGGTGTAGGGTCTTGGTATCCTTCAAGAAGTAAATCTAACTGACTAATATTTGTTGGATCTTCATCTATGTGAAACTTAACCCAGAAGACAGCGTCATCGCCATTACCAGGGTCCGTAGTTGTCCAACGACTATTATCACTTGCTTCAATAAGGTTGTACTGCCCGCTTGATGCTTCTGCATCACTTGCATACCCAGCAATACCACTACGAAGGTTCGGATCACCAGCTGAGGTCCCAGAAGTGGTCAACGAGTTAATGTCATTATTTGTTGGAGGATCAGTTGGATCACTAACGGCAACCTCAAAGTCACGCGCAACATGTGTAAGGGAACCATTATTAATACCAACTAAATCATATGTAGTAACTGCTGCCGGAATTGTCGATACTGAGTCAGACACTGAAGCAACCAGTCCAGTCATAGAATCTGTATCAAACTGTTCCTGCGTTGTCTGATGCCATGTTGAGGTAGTTGCTGTACTTGAGGCGGTAAAGCTCCAAGGATCAGACCAGAATGAGTAACTGTTGCCACCTAAAGGATCTTTTGCACGCACTCGCCACCAGTATGTCAGTGTATCTGTTAATGCACTCTGCACTGTGTAACTCATAGTGTCACCAGAAGAATACGGTCCTGGTGCGGTCTCAAGCCCATTTGTTGTATTTATAAATCCAGTATCGATTTGAGAATTTACCGTTGTTGAACTTCCAGCAAAGGTATTGTCAGTTGAATACGAGAATTGGTAATCAAGATCTTGCCCTTGTGGATCAGTTGTTGTAAACGTAAACGTAGGCGTCAACGAGTCCATCATCTCGTTGTCAAACAGCAGTAGATGTGTCGGGACACTCACTCGCTCACCCCAGCTAACTGTCCAGTCAGTTAGTGTCGGAGAGCCGCTAGTAAATTCTGCCTGAACACGAATTTGATTATAGGTTTCAGTATCAAGATCCAAAAGACTTGTCGTAGAAGCAAAACCAGTTGCGTTACCAGGTAGATCCCCATCGGGAATAAGAGCCCATACAGAACCTGTGTAATATTCTATGTGATAGACAATGTCTGTATCAGCGCCGGTATCACTTGCAGTAAACGATCCCCACGCATTACCGTTTACCACATCATCAAAATCAATAGCCGAACCTGTGGTTGACCCTGTAGTAGAACCGACTGCAAAAGCTACCCAGTCACTACCTGCGATAGCATCAGTTCCCACGAGTATATCTGTATCAAACTGTTCTTCAGTAGTCTGGAACCAGGTAGTAAGCGTCAATGAAGTATCTACCGTAAAGCTGCGAACAGTTGTCCAGTCACCGTATGTTTCCGAACCTCCTGAGTCCAAAGCTCGCACCCGCCACCAATAGGTATTTCCATTAACTAATGAGACTCCAGGCGTATACCGAATAGTCTCACTGTCGTTAAACGGTGATTTATCAGAGAAAGTATCAAGGTTTGTAAAGGATGACCACTGAGAAATAGAGTTTGCGTCAATATCTGCAGAACCAAAATTAATATCTTCATCAACCTGAATCTGGTAATGCATAGCTTCTCCTTCTGGATCAACTCCAGTGAACTCAAACACTGGTGTAGCTGTTTCAATTTTTTGATTATCAAACGGTGTGTCAATGGAGACAACTGTTGGCGCAATGTTCGTTACAAGTTGTGGATATTCTGAATAGGTCTTAAATCGAACACCATCAGAATTTACCATTCTGAAACAGTATGAGGTACCTGCAGCAGCTTGATTTTGAAGAACCCAATCATGCTCAGCGAATTCACCTATGTTAAATGCATTAGGTAGCGCCACAGAACTATTCTCTTCTTCGTATGATTCCAAATCTGTGGTACCAGCAAGTAAAGCTGAAGGAATTGTAGCTCCATCGGCGACCCCTGCGTTATCATATCCCCTCCAAAGAGCTGTGGTGCTTCCGATTGGACCAACGTCTGTCCAGTCTAATACTGGGGTACAAGTCTCCCCTTCTGCATATTGTAATTTAAATGCATTCCCGTTTGCATTTGTAGACTCAACACCAATACCCATACGTAGACGAAGCACATCATCAGTTTTTGTAGGGTACTCTGCAACTATAGGTCCATTTTCCGTCAACTCACTGGCAGTTGCCCCTGCAGGCCATGTATCAGTAGGTGTAATTGCATCTTCATTTACATACCAATGATATGCTTCTTGCGTAAATGCAGGTTTCAGTTCCCAACTAATTGCCCAGTCGGTGAGTTCAGGAGAAGTATCTGATGAACCCATGTCCAGTGACGAAAGAATACAAATTCTATTATAGGTACTCGTTGAAAGACCCGAGATATCAGTAGGAGTATCAGTGGAAAGGAAACCAGCTGCATTACCAGGAAGATCTCCATCAGGAATAATAGTGTCACAAGCTAATGCGGCAGTGTAATACATTTGTAACGTCACTACACTATCATCTGGCTCAGTCACATTCCAAGTAACCTCACCCCAGTCATTCTGGTTTACTACCCAATCAAAATCTACCTCAGCAGACATTACTGACCCCACTGCCGGGCTAGGTTGTAATCCAACAGCAACCATCAATAAACGGTTACCCGAGGCTGACCAGATTGCTTCGGGATATTCCGAACCATCAGCAGTAATGGACTTATATGCATTTGCTGTAGCAAATGCATTTCCTCCTGTATCCTGCTCTGTTCCTTCCGTATATCCTGTTGCAGCTGTGTGAGTCAAACCTGTTGCTGACTCACTAACATAAAACATCATGTCTCCTTCAACCACAGAAATAGAGGCTGCTGGCGTAATGGTTGTTCCTGATGTGAGTGCATTTCCACTATTACCGCGAAGTGGCGTGTCCTGATGCACGTTCTCAAAGACTGCTGAAGCGTAAGCAATAGTGTTATCTGGAGTTCCGCCAGTCCAAGTTGGTGTGATTGTTGTACCAGATGAAGATGCAATACCTGCTTCATCGAGATACCCAACCCATGCACCATTACTAAACCCTGTTCCAATTTGACGATCATCAATTTCTGTAAGTGTCTGGCCTCCATAGGTCACTGTGTTCACATTTACACTTGTACCTGAGTCCTCAGAAACCACAGCAACAACAAGGAGTCTGTCAGTACCGGCAGAGACTGATTTTGTACTTCCTGTTGACCATGAATCAAGGAACGTAACAGCAGGGTTTTCATCCTCAATCACTACGCCACCAGTTCCTGAAGTAGTTGCATTTATGAAACTGGAATCAGTTACAAACTGTTCATCAAGAGTTTCATACCACTCAGGCACACCTACTGCAGTACTAATAGTCACACTTCGAACCTCAGAATACTCACCCCAGGTGTTAGAGCCCAGTGGGTCACGTGCGCGCACTCGCCAGAAGTATGTTGTACCGTTACTCAGTGCATCCCCAGGCTGGACTGTGTATGTTGTAGTTGCACTAGCTGCAAAGGTAGTGGCATTCCATCCAGCATCTCCAGGGAAGTCAGAGGATGTTTTAGTTAAATCTGGCGAGCTAAAAGTGTAATCAGTATCAAGTGTAACCTCAAACTCCATGGTGTCTCCTTCATAATCATTCGCAGCAAAACCACCAAGTGTTGGTGTGGTTGTCGTTGCTTTTATACTATCAAAGGCAGGGAGCTCAGCGAGTGTTGGGGCGTATGGTGTTTGATCTGGTAGCGCCCATCGAACTGTCCAATCATCTAATGTAGGTGAAGTAACTGAAGTCCCCTGATTTAGTTCCATTTGCAGACATATTCTGTCATACGTAGTAGTTGAAAGTGAGTCTATAAAGAATCCCGATTCTGAGGCATCAAATCCAGCAGCATTACCAGCAAGGTTAATATCTGGGATAAGAGTGTCACATGTGCCCACGTTACTGTAATACACGTGTAAAAGTGTGTCACTTCCCGCAGGCTCAGTCACATTCCAGTTCACATCACCCCAGGTGTTCTCACCTGAAACCCAAGTAAAATCAAACTCTTCAGACATGACAGTTCCTATCGCTGCTGCTGAAGATGTTGCTATACGAATGTTATCAAGCGCAAAGTCAGCATCCCAGCTAGATCCACTTCCAACTCCATAGAAACGAAGTATCGTTGTAGTAGCTTTATTCCCGGAGAGATCAAGATATCCACTATCCTGCCAATCCAACTCATCAACACTTTGCTGCCCAGTACGTGTCCATACATTTGACCATGAAGTACCGTTATACAGATCAAGATTTAACGTGCCAAAGCTTCCACCAAACATATGGTAATCAAAATGAATACCATCTAGTGTCCCATCAGCGATATCAGCTTCAATAGCACAATCAGTTGACTCCCCCTGGTTATCACATGTCTGATTATTCGATGCCTCAGTGAAGATGAACACACTACCACTGGATGCAGCATCAGGACCAGTTCCGTTAGAAGCAGTAGCTCCTGTCTCGGCTTGCCAATCTCCGACATCAGTAGTGACTGCTGCCTGTTTCCAAATATTTGTTCCAGCAAAAGTTGTGTTTGCGTCAGCGAGACCTTCAAAATCATCAGTGGTTGTTGACACAGAAATATTGTTTAGGACTGCAATTTCAGCAGCTCCTGTTGTTGTCGCAGCATTTACCAATGTCGCATTTTCAAACTGTAACCCAAGTGTCTGGTGCCACTCACGATTTTCTGCAGCTGTATTAATAGTAATGCTTCTTACCTCAGAATATGCAGACCACGAATTAGAACCCAACGGGTCACGAGCACGCACACGCCACCAATACGTAACACCATTACTTAACGCATCAGCCGCTTGGATTACATATGTAGTAGTAGCATTTGAAGAGTACGTTGAAGAAGCCCACCCAGTATCACTTGGATAATTCGAGGACAGACTAGTTGTTGCTGGTGTGCCAAACAACTTATCGTCATCAATAGAAATTTCGTACTCAATTTCCTCACCCTCATAATCAGTGGTGACAAAACCACCCAATGTTGGAGTTGAGGTAGACTGCACATTGTCAAATGCTGGAATATCAGTAAGTGTCGGTGTAAGTGGTGCCTGATTTGGTAATGCCCATGACACTGTCCAGTCATCAAGTGTAGGTGACGACACCGCTGCATCAAGGTTTAGTGTCATTTTCAGACAGATTCGATTGTACGTAGATGTAGAGAGTCCAGAAATTGGCAACCCAGTGTCCAGTGCATCAAACCCTACAGCATTACCTGATAAATCACCATCGGGAATTAACGTGTCACAGGCAGTTGCACTTGTGTAATAGACTTGCAAAAGTGTATCACTTCCTGCGGGCTCCGTAACGCTCCAGTCAACAGAACCCCAAGTGTTCTGATTTGGCACCCAGTCGTGATCAATTTCAGGTGACATGATACTTGTTCGATTACTAAAGACACTATCAAGCTGCAGACCACTCATTGCACCATGGTTATTTGTTTGTGTTAGTTGACCTACTTCAATAAACAGGTTTTCAAGACTGATGTCATCAGCAGCAGTCAGACCTGTAAGAAGTGCTCCAAAAGAATACCCTGCCTGGTCTGCACCAGAACTACGGTTATATTGACCACCTGCTGCATGTGCTTCAATTACGTCATTTACAGAGAATCGTGCAGACGGGAATGTTCGCACTCCACCATTTGTGGTTTGTTGTGATGCAAAGAAGAGATAATCTCCGTCCGTATCAACCTCCATAAATGAGTCCGTTCCAGCCGTCATAGTAAAGGCTCCTGTATCAATAAATGCAGTAGTATCCCATGCAAATTCAGTTACTGTCGCAGGGTTCATTTCACCCGATGTTGCTTCAGCGATAATTGTCTGGTTACCTGAAGGTAGCTTAAGAAGCTCGATACTTGAACCTGCCTCCATGTTGTGACCAGTGATTGTTCCATCAATCATATCTACCTTCACATCAAGCACTTCTCCTGCACCTATGTCGACAATACCAACATATGAAAGCACACCATCTTCAGTCCCTTCAGACTCACGGATATAGGTTGAAACATATGTTCCCTCGATATCTGCATTATCCACCTGCAATTTAGAAACATATTCCGTTCGATCAGTACCACCTCCCGTATCAATTGGAACAGTGTATGAAACTAAGTAACGTCCTGCATCTGCCACTGTGATATTTGCACCAGTCCTTGAGAAACCAGTTTCTTCCTCAGCTGTTGTAGTCCATGCAAGTTCATTGAAACCATCGGGTGGTGTCGTAGCTGAAGCTAAGGAATAACGGGCATAGTCCCAATCGTCAGCCAAACGAAGAATCGATACACCTCCCCAGCCAGTAGTTCTTGTAACCGCTCCGCCTGATGTGTCAGTACGATTAAATTGAGTTTCCAGGGTAGTGCCATCGCTTGGAATATCAAGAATAGAAGCACCCCCGAGAATACCTGCCTGCTGCGTATTATTCTTTCTAATAAACGTCTGCCCAGCACCAGTTGTTGTTGCTGTTCCTGCAATGACTAGACGACTTTGCACCTCAACTCGATCATTATTTGTGGTATCAGCAGTATCAACACGTTCACTATAGAGCATTAGGTATTTACCAGCAGCAAGGGTATAGGTCCCTGCTGAGTACGAAATTGATTTACCAGATGAGGCCACAGCAGTATCCCAAACGGCATTAATACCGCCAGTGGTCACTGTGGTAGTGTCGGCATTATTTCTACGAATCACGTAGTCTCCTGGAGCACCACCAAGATCTGTAAGCTCCACACCCCCGGTGGTTGTAGACAAATCAGTTAAGACTCCGGTTTCAAACTGCAATCCATCTGTCTGATGCCATTGCGACACCGTCACTGAAGTATCAATAGTAATACTTCTTGGTGCAGTGTAGGTGTTGTACGTATTTGACTCAAATGGATCGCGTGCACGAACTCTCCACCAATACGTCCCGTCTGCAAGTGAGTCACCTACCTGGATAGCGTAGGTTGTAGTTGCTCCAGAAGCGAAGGTAGCAGCACTCCATCCTGCATCACTTGGATAGTTTGCAGAATTTGTTGTAGTCGCAGGCGAACTAAAGTCATAATCATCATCAATCTGAAATTCATATTCAACCACATCACTCTCTGGATCATACGCAGCAAAACCACCAATAACTGGCATTGAAGTTGTTGCAACATAGTTATCGAATGCTGGAGTATCTTCAAGACTAGACGGTGAGTTTGGAGGAGCATCAGAAGCAATTTGCCATGTGCGATGTTCCAAGAAAGCAGTCTGAGACTGATTATTATGCACCTCTGCTGTTACTGTTGAAGTTGCAGAAGTTGAACTTGTAATCACCGACGTAATAGTATCAGTAACCAAAATATCCTGGACTAACTCAGCTGGACCTAGTTCATATAGGTATGGAGAGATGTCAGGCGCGTCAAATGTGTATGAAACAAACTCAGTTGAACTTGCGGCCACAGAAACATCCCACGTTAATTCTATATAATCAGCTTTCTCATCAATGTCAGCAGTAGTATCTGTAATAATAAACCCTTTCGGTACTTTTTCTATAAGCACTCCATCAAAGGAATTATCCGCAGCAGACACATGCAACTCAACTGGATATTCAGCCAATGGGTAAATTCGTGTTGGACCACTACGTTCAATCACATATGCGGGAGTTGCATCAACCCAGAAAGTAGTGTTTGTATGCGCCAGTACATCACCATTATCTGCAAGACTCTCGAGATATAACTCATGCTCTCCAGTTATTAACGGGTCGTAAAATGCATAATAATCAGGTACATCAATGACATTATTGCCAAAACATTCTCCAGATTGGGATACCGTTGATTGCTCCATAAAACCATCAGGGTCAATAATGTAGAGTCGGAGATCAGCCTCACAGAGAGTATCACCAGAAGGCTCGAGTGCCCCCATGTGAATTTCGGCAGTATCACCTAGAGCATACGTTGCCTGTAGAGGATTAATGGTGAGCAGCCCCCATTGGAATTCAATAGTATCTACATACACACTTCCATTTTCTTCAACTTCAATTTCCATACTATACCGACCGGGTCGTAATTTCTTTTTATCAGCATCAGTTAGCTGAATAGTCCAAAGACCATCAGTAGTCATGTTAATTGCTGGCTCAAAGTTCACATCTCCAAGAAACTCGTGCTTGAATTTAACTTCACGTACCGCTGCTGGTTCAGTTGCAAGGAAACTTGAAAATGCTCGCGCAACAACATTCCGTTGCGAATTGTAGCGTAATGCAAATATTGGTAGTTCACCTCTAGCAAAATCGAGCTTATTGCTGAGCAATGTATGAAACTCAGGGTTTAATAAATTCTTAATAGACTCCTGATCTACCCGATTCATGAATTCCGTTTCATTGAATTTTTCTCGATAGAGAGACTCTGTGTCCATCTCAACCCAGAGTGAATCCAAGTACATTGCATCAAGAAGAGTTTCATCACCATAATATACAAAACGTACCTTCAGATCTTTTAGTTTATTTGTATTTCTAATAGTCGGTAATCCATATAGGAAATACCCACCGTTAATTGCATTAGAAATCTCATCATCGATGTACACATCTCCAGAACTATGCCATGTGTCATCAAAAGAATACTCAATATTTATCTGATGATTTTTATCTTCAAGAGCTTGCTGTGCTGCATCAGATAATTTAGCAGCCATCGAGAATCGTAATTGCAAATTGGAAATTGTTTGTCGTCCCGAAAGAGGAGGGATACCAAAATCTTCAAATTCAATAGTATGCGTTTTACATGACCCACAAGAAGATTCCACCTGTGTCTCTGGGGAGAAAGATGTATCTGTAGATACTGCCGAGTCTTCAACATCAGGACTTACAATAGATTCCAGAACAGGAGCTTCAACCAGCACCTCTGCTGGAAGTGCCTCAACAACAGTTTCTACTTCAGATGATTCTGGCGAAGTAATATTTTCCACCACTGCCATGGCAAAAGCAAAAATTTGAGAAGCAATCTTAAATGGATCTGTAGCACTAGCTACAGGTTCTGGGTCTGGGTCTGGTTCCGAGACTATCTCTGGTTCTGGTTCTGAGACCACCTCAGGTTCTGGGGCTACTTCAACTTCAGGCTCCACCTCAGGCACTTCCTCGGATACCACTTCCGCATCAGCAGGCTCTTCCGCTGGAGCCACAGAATCTTCTTCTTGGATTGGCTCGATAGTGCTTTCTGGTTCTATTGAGTCATCCTCTAAAAGCACCTCAAGTTCAGGCACTAACTCAGACTCAACAGGCTCTTCTGATGGAGTTGAAGGAATCTCATCCACTACTTCTTCTTCAGTTTCTGGAACAGGCTGTTCAGAATCTACTGATTGTTCAACATCAGGCGCACTACTACCTCCGCCACCTCCACCGGATGACCCATTGTAAGAATTATCCACATCAGGAGTCATCTCTTCTCCAGACTCAGGTCTCGCTCCAACAATCACACTACCCGAACTAGGATTCGAACCGATATACGCAGATCCTGCTGTATTAAAATCTCCAAACATTGCATTTTCAGAGACATCTTGAGAGTAGAGTGAATTTGTGTTATCCCAACCATTACCTGTTACATGACCAGGAAAAATATTGGTTGTCTGATGTGTAAATGTGGGTTGTTTTGAAATTTTAGCTGACGCAGAATATCCTGAATACCCAACTAAGCAAACAAAAATAAATACTAAAATTTTAGACGAAACAGAAAAAAGCCCCGTGTTAGATTTTAACGCTGTAAATAAGGGTTTTATTTGATTTCCTCCTGTTTTTTGTGAGAAGATTCTCATTTAATAACAAGCCACCCAAAGAGCTCCAAAGGAGCTTTTTGTTACTTCTAATTATAGCCTGTTTAGGCACTTTTTTACGTATACAACTGTGGATTGAGAGCCCCTAAAACAACGAATCTGTGGTGCAATTTACACAAAAAAAGTATGGTTATAAAACCATACTTTTTTATGATAAGTGGTAAAAATTTTACTTCAAAATTTTCTTCACATCGTTGATTTCTTTTTCAATCAATGTTTCGGATACTTCTAATGCTTGGTTGAGTCCCTCCACTGCTTCTTTTTCTTTTGCAGACAATCGAGGTCGCTTTGTAATTGCATTTACCTGATCATAAATCTCATCTCGTAATGCAGAGAAGATCTTCTCCATCTGATCCTGAATTTCACGTGTTTCTTTACGTAGCTTTTCCTCTTTCTTAGAATACTGCTTACGTTCATAGAGAATGTATACAAATTCACCAATTGCTATCAGAGCTAATAGAATAATGAATATAGTTGTTCCAGTGAAGAACATCCAGAATGATGACTCTTCCTCAATGTCTGATGCTGGTATCCATCCTGCAGTAATCAAAACTGGAACGGAACTTACTGTTTCATTACCTGCTTTGTCAAAAGCAATAATTTTTACTGTATACGTTCCGTCTTCTAATTCAGTTAGGAGATATCCAAGCTTCGCCTCATCAGGAGTAACTTCAAATGGTTCCTTTTCTGCTACGGTAACCTGATAATAATCAATACCTGAAGTAACATCCTCTGCTTCAAACACTAACAATGGAAATGATGAAGCTGAAGTACCTGCCTGAACATTAATTGTAAATTTCTCAGGTGGTGTTGTATCAATCTGAATCTTCCGATTTGTAATTCCACCCCATCCAACCTGGTTTTCAAATTGAACACTTAAATACTGGATACCATCTGAAAGATTATCCTTGTTTACTACAAACTCTTCAATTGGTGGGTCAAACACCTCAGATGGATCATTCTCAGAAGACGTTGCGATCTCAACAGCTACGGCACTTACATCAAATGGAATTTCCCATATGAAGACACCATCGAGCTTGTTATACCAAAATTCAGGATCAAGGAATGCTGGAGAACCAACTTCAGGCGCACGTGGTGGATCACCAAACGCAATAGCTGCATTTGATTCTTCTGTATCAGCTACTGGTTCTGGATCTGGTTCAGGAGTTGGTTCTGGAGTAACAGGAGTCTCAGCAGCTGCAACAGTATAGGTACCGCCTGTAGAAGCACCGAGAACATCAGTACCTCGTCCATCAGCAGCTAATGCTGAAGCACCACCAAATGAAACCGTTCCCGAACCTTCAGCTAAAGTTCTAAAGGTAATAGTCATGAGCGTTGAACGACTGGAGAATGGTGTTGGACTTCCTCCACCAAATTCTATAGTTCCAGCACTATTAGAAAACTTAGGCTCTGTTGTCCACAGAGAAAAAGCTGAACCTGTTTTAGCAACACTTACAACCGAGAGTACATTTTTATCAAATGTAAGATCAGCCTCTACAGCATTTATACTGTCGCCTTTAGGGTCAGCAGTAACTGAGACAACGAATGTCTCTCCTGCGCTATATGACCCAGATGCTGGAGACAACAGAACATCTGCTGCATATGCAGAGTGAGCAGTACTTAAAAATATGAAAAACGCTAATGCTAGAAGAGCAATCTTAAATGAACGATTTATTACAAATGAACTGTTTTCTGAAAGAACCCACATAAATACCTCAACGTTACCTACATTATTACATACGCTTGCGTCGTTTTGCCTTAGTTATCTTCAGTTTAACTTTTTCTTTTTCTTCAGCCTTTAATAACGGCAAGATAAGCACGAGCACACCATTCTTAATTTTTGCATCCGCATGCTCAATATCGACACTCTCTGGTAAAATAATTCGTCGATAGAATTCCCCCCAGACACATTCTTCAGTAAAAAATGCACCATCAGGCTTCTTCTTAGGGAATGCTAAATTCTCTGGTCGCAGACGCCTACCCTCAATCAACACAATATCCGCATCACCTTCTATAGAAACATTAATGTCACTCATATCAGCACCTGAAGCCTGTGCATACACAACAATCATATTGTCAGTTTGAAACACATCAACATCAAGTTGTGCAATTTTATCAAGTGCAATTTCCTCGTCACTAGAAAGAAGTTTATCGCCTGAGCGAACACCTCTACCTTTAAGTCTCTGTAGAAAGGACATACGTTATCATTTTACGTTAGATGATTCATTATCGTGCATAAGTTATTCACAATCAAAATATCTAGTGAACAAAATATTTTGTCAGACACTACTTCAAGAGAGATTATTCTGGTCGTAGGTGGTGCTTGTTAATAGGAGTTCTGGTCGTAAGGCATGACAGTCCGAGCGGTCCCCTCCTATTTCCTCGTAAACATCGGAAATTCTGTCCTCTCGGACAGAACAGATAAAAACTGCCTCAAGGCACTTTTTAACCAGTCCACTGGAAAAGCATTATAGAGAAGTCAGTCAAACTCACGCTTCCATCGCCGTTTATATCTGCTGGTGGATCAGAATCACCTCCGTCACCTCCCCACCAGAATAAGAGAATTGAAAAGTCAGTTAAATTTACTTTACCATCCTGACTCAAATCGGCATTAATCTGTCCTTGAGCCTCCTCACCGACACCATAAAATGTGTAATCAGAATAATCAGTGGACAGAGACCCATCAAGCGCTTCTGATTTTGCTTTTACTTTATAGGTTCCTTTTGAAAAACTACTTGAATCAACATCAATTGACCATTCTCCATCAGAATCAGAAGTTGTAGTAAAGCTCTTTTTTGATAAATTTGAACCATCTTTTTGATTTTCGATAGTAATAGTTGCATCTGGAATAGAGAATCCTGAAACCGCAAGCGTCTGCCCAGGATTAACTGGATTAGGGTCAACCAATAACGTTGGCATGATATTAATGTTTGAAAGACTAGACGTACGACCCCCGGTCACGGTAAATGAGGTACTAAATGTCGTCGATTTCACATCACTGTCATCGATAGCATACACACCAAACGTATATACTCCGCGCGAAATATCTTCAACAGTAACTGAGTACTTACCTGCGCTATTTGCAGTCACAGATTCTGCTACATATCCATCAACTAATGCGTATACAGTACTCCCAGGGAAGGCATATCCGTTGATAATCACTTGTGCATCCCCACTCCTGTAAGGTCCATTTGTTGATTCAAAACCTCCCCCTGCATCATCTGTTCCATCATCACCGACTCCCCCACTACTCCCACTACCACCTCCACCTCCACCTCCACCAGAACTGCT